>OQVL01000743.1_pt1 | contig 18142 bp, 14 predicted proteins | sample 1691501 | NCBI WGS metagenome assembly OQVL01 (sample SAMN03418253, study PRJEB22391) | human gut metagenome | biome: human-gut; feature: organic feature; material: feces | host: Homo sapiens | place: Tanzania | collected 2013-01 | reverse complement strand
CACCGCGCAACTTGCCGAAAAACCGCCGTCACGCGTAGTTACGGTAATGCGGATATGGTCGTAACCAAACGCCTTTTTACAGGAAACAGTTGCATATGCGCTACCATCCGAATCTTGTGTAACGGTCACATAGTCGGTTACGGGTTCCGAACCGTGCGTAGGTGCATAACTCCAGTCGATGGAATAATCCACTTCTTTATTTACAGCATCGGAGGGCGACACCGTTGCAAAAATTCTCACATCAATGGTTTGCCCTGTCGCCTGTGCCGCCGCAAGACTTTGCGCCGTAAAGGACATTTTCTGCGGCATTTCATATACCTGCCCCGGATTGATAAGCCCTACGTCAAGGCTCCCATCCATGTTCGGCGGAATTTCTGTCGCGTTGGTAATGCCCGGTGTGAGAAATATGGGAAGATTCCTTTGTCCAAACCAAACACCGGCAAACACTGCCGATGCGCACAGTACCACCGCCAGCGCAATCGCTGCAAAGGTGATGAAACCTTTGCTTTTTCCCAAATCATTCATTGTTCCACCTCTCTTATTTTTTCGCCTTTCCAGCGGGCTTTTTGCCGGGGTTGGGAATCCCAAAGTACGCCACGATCTTGCGGTTTCGCTTGCCCCGCTCGTCATAAAAATGATCCACAATCTGCTCCTTTGCCGTGCGGTTCAGGTCATAGGTATTGCCCTTGAATTTGGGCTTTGTTTTGTCGCTTGCTGTGATAATCAGATTGGGAATGCGAGAATCGATTTTCCCTACAAAAGTATACTTCGGATTGAGTTTCAGCCCGCCTTTTTTCGTTCGAGCCCACGCTTCCTGTGAATCAATTAACCGAACGCCTTTATGTTTCAAGCTGTAATTAACACTTGACAATCTCTCCAATGATCGTAATGATCTCAATGCCTCCGATGCGGCATTCTCCAAATTCTTTGATCTGCTCTGTATTCATATGTCATACCTCCTGTTAAGAAATAGTATGACAATTTTTCGAAGATCCTATACGTCTTTTTGGAGAAAGGACGCATATAAAGCAGGTTTCCGATCGTTAGCAGCCGGAAATTCTTTTTTCCAGCGTCGAACGTGGTCCGGTTCTATCTTTATCATAAGGCATTCATCTCCATAAGAGGTCGCTTTGTAAGCGACAGAAAGTGGGCTGCCATCATAATCATACGCGGCACTGGAAGCCTCATAATCCAGCGACACATCTTTTCCTATCCGGTTGACACCTAAAACATATGCCTGTGTCTCAACGGCTCTTGCCGGAAGCAGTGTGTTCCAATGTGCAACACGCCTTTTCGGCCAGTTTGCGATCACGGCAATCGCATCGCAGCTTCGCATCGCCTGATAAAGTTCCGGAAAACGCAGATCATAGCAGATGGATAACCCGAAAGTCACCCCATCGATCGATACTGTAACCAGTCGGTCACCTCCGCAATAATGCTCATTTTCTTCTCCATAGGAAAACGGATGAATTTTTGTATAATCTCCAAGAATCTTTCCGGCATCTACAACAGCCATATGATTTTTCGCGAAACCGTCTTTTTTCCCTTTTTCAATATAACCAAAGCCGATCGCAATGGCATATTCTTTTGACAGGTGTTCAAAAAATTTGACTGTCTCCGAATCTTCTCCAGCCTTCATCGACGACTTTCTGGCCAATGGCAATGCCGCCAAGGGCATACTCGAATTGGTAGATCAAGCCGGTGCCGAACTCGTGGGCATGGGCTTCTTGATAGAAAAAGCCTTCCAGCACGGCGGCGACGAACTGCGTCAAATGGGCATTCATGTAGAGTCGCTCGCCATCATCGAAAGTCTTGACAACTGTGAAATTAAAATAAAGGACGATGGCTATGACAGATAACACAATAACTAAGCAAACCGAAGTGGCCAAGAGCGGTTTGATATACGGACTCAACGACCGTCCGCCCTTGCGCGAGACACTCTTTGCCGCAGCCCAACACCTGTTGGCCATATTCGTAGCCATTGTCACACCGCCGCTCATCATAGCCAGCGCGCTCAAGCTCGACACCGACACCACCAGTTTCCTTGTGTCCATGTCGCTCATGGTGTCGGGTGTGGCCACCTTCATTCAGTGCCGCCGCATAGGCCCCGTAGGTTGCGGTCTGCTTTGCATACAAGGCACCAGCTTCTCATTCATCGGCCCCATCATAGCCGCAGGTTTGGCAGGCGGACTTCCCGCCGTGTTTGGTGCCACAGTGGCCGGTTCGGTGGTCGAGATGTTTGTGAGCCGCATACTCAAGTATGCCCGCCGCGTCGTCACCCCCCTGGTCAGCGGCATAGTGGTCACACTCATCGGCATGTCGCTCATCAAGGTGGGCATCAGTGCCTGTGGTGGTGGCGAGGCTGCCAAGGCTGCCGGCACCTTTGGCTCTATTGAAAATGTAGGCATTGCAGCCCTTGTGCTTGTGCTTATTGTCTTTTTCAATCGCAGCAGCAACCGCTACTTGCGCATGGGTTCCATCGTCATCGGTCTCGTTGTGGGCTATGCCGTGTCGTGGAGTCTCGGCATGGTCGACTTTGGATCGGTGCAGAGCTATGGCGGCTTCAACTATCCCAACCCCTTCAAGTACGGTTTGAGTTTCGACATCTCGTCCATCATTGGTTTGGGTTTGGTATATCTCATCACCTCCATTGAGGCTTATGGCGACATCACGGCCAATTCGCTCATATCGGGCGAGCCAGTCGAGGGCGAAACCTTCATGCGCCGTGCCCAGGGCGGCATCTTGGCCGATGGCTTCAACTCTATGTTGGCAGGTTTGGCCTTCTGCTCATTCCCCAACAGCATCTTTGCCCAGAACAATGGCATGATACAGCTCACGGGTGTGGCCAGTCGCTATGTAGGCTACTTCATAGCCGGCATGTTAGTGCTGCTGGGTGTGTTCCCCGCTGTGGGCATCGTGTTCTCGCTCATGCCTTCGCCCGTGTTGGGTGGTGCCACCTTGCTCATGTTTGGCACAGTGGCTGCGGCCGGCATACGCATCATTGCCTCGCAAACAATCAACCGCAAGGCTACCTTGGTCATGGCCATCAGCTTCTCGCTGGGTTTGAGTGTGGAGCTTGTACCCGAAATTCTCAGCCAGTTGCCCAGCACGGTGCAGAGCATTTTCTCATCGGGCATTACCACGGGCGGCCTGGCGGCTATCATCTCTAATTTGGTGATACGAATTAAGGAGTGACGCCGTGCTCGCTGATGTGTAGATGCGTGTATACACACTGCTTAAAAGTATTATTTTGAAAACTGTCTGCACTCTGCACTCATTGACTCCAAGTCGCTTGTAATCATACACTTGCAGTGTGTAGGTACATCTGCACTTTGCCTGCACTATGCCTGCACTGCAAGTCATGTGCAGGCACGGCTCGCCACAAGTGCACGTGATTGTGCCGCTTGCGTGCAAGTATGGCAGAATTGCTGTAACGGGAGGTAGAAAAATACGTCGTTCCGATTGTTTTTCCGTCCTCCCGTTGCTGTTTTCCCGCCCTCCCGTTGCCGCCGAAAACGCACCGCCGTTCACTTTAGTGTAGATGGTGGTGTATACAAAAACGGAGGTTGCCTGCACGCTTTGCTACGCTGATTATCAGTGCGCTACGTGCAAAAGTGCAGAGCGCAGACAAATAGTACAATAATAAATTGTAGTGGCCATTCATGCCGTGTAGTACGTGTTGCGTGCACACTCGTGTTGCCGTTCAAGTTCCATACGTACATATTTATAATTAAAGCCATGCGTAAAATATTGATGTCCCTTCTGTCGGTGCTGCTTGTTTGCACGTCGTGCAGCAACGAGGCCGACGATGCTTATGCCCATGAGCGCGCCTTCTTAAAGTTTCCGTATGCCAACGACGTGGCACCCCTGTTCACTGCGTTGAACAACAATGGCCAATGGTGCTGCATAGAGTTGGGCACGAGTGGTTTCATTTTCAAAACATTCACGCAGTCGGGTTCATATCCTTACACGTCCGAAATCAAGAACTATGGTCAGCCACAGTGCGTGGCGGGTTTTGTGGTGGGCAAGTCGTCGCTGCCCGACATGAACATGCAGTACCCCGTAATGGCTTACGACCTGGCTTGTCCCGTGTGTTACAGTCAACACCTTATCACGCGCAAACTCACCCTGAGTGCGCCCGAACAGCTCACCTGTACAAAGTGCAAGCACACCTTCGACCTCTCTAACAGCGGTTTGAGCAGCGACGGCAACCGTTTGCTGCGTTACCGCACGGCGCTTTACAGTTCGCAGGGTAGCGGCATGCTGGTGGTGATGAATTAGTTTGCTCGTTGCGGCCGCGAATGTGCTGAAATGCACAAAAAATAGGCTTATCACAAGCATACCTCCAAACTATGCACAAGAAATCGTGTTTTCTTGTGCATAGTTGTTTTTATATGCACAAAAAAGTGGCTTTTCTTGTGCATAGACCATTTTACAAGCAAGCTTAGTATCCTTCCTGTGCGGCACCAAGGCTTGCTTTTGCTGATTGATGGGCTGATGCACTTTTAGTGTAAAATAATATTGAACACCTACGAAACCCTTGTTTGTGCAGTACAAAAGACGAAATTCATAGCATTTCAGTGTATTTTAGCAAAAATTAAGTTGGCGGGGGGGTGTTTTTCGTTTCTTGTTGTATCTTTGCGGCGTATTGATTAAGGCACAACTTATTGGTTTGTTAAGCGGACGAATTTTTAGGTTCAGTTTTTTTTCTTTATAGCGGCAGCGAAAGCATTTCTTACAAAATGGTCAACGTGTTTTGACCGCCATTGCATTTGCTTGCATTGTCGTTCGCTACGAAATGATCTTCATTGATGACAAATGAAACAGCATATTCCTTGAAGGGATTGTTCATGCTCATTATTGCCAATAAGCGCTTGTTAGCTCTATTAAGCCTGTTCATTTTACTTCAAATCCTGCCATGCCGAGCGCAGAGGGCAGGACTCAAGACAAACGCACTCTGTTGGGGCGCAACCACTCCCAATGTCGGTGTAGAGTTAGGGCTTTCGCCACGAACCACGTTAAACGTTGCGGCAGCCTACAATCCGTGGAACTTCAGCCGTGGGCGCAAAATGCACCTATGGGCTGTGCAGCCCGCCTTGCGCTACTGGTTCTGCCAGCGTTTCGAGGGCCATTTTGTGGGTGTGCACGCCCACGCAGCTCAGTATTACGGCGGTTTCAAACAAAAACTCTACGACGGCTACTTGGCCGGAGGTGGCATCAGTTATGGCTATGCTTGGCTACTTTCTCCACATTGGAATGTTGAGGCCGAGATAGGCATAGGCTATGCCCGTCTGTGGTACAAGGAGGGTGAACGCATCTACTGCGAAAAGTGCAGTATATCGCGTCGCCACAACTATTGGGGGCCAACCATGGCCAGCTTGAGTGTGGCTTACGTGTTTTAAGCACAAAAGGCTCTTTCAAGCCTCGTGCAAGTAGTTCAACACATGGGTGTTACCTGTCCATTCGTACGCTGTGGCAGGCAGCAGCAAAATATCGTTTTTTTTTAATCATGCGTATTTTACATACATTGTCGTTACTGTTGGCTTTGTTGCTGACGGCTGGATGCGCACACCATAATTTCGAGCAAAATCGTGTGCATCTTGAAGCAGACATGTTGCCGCTGTGGCACACCAATGCAGCCGGTCGCGCCGTGGTGCACACCACCTTTGTTGTGCCGCGTAAGGCACTGACGCGCCGCCAGCGTTTGATAGTCGTGCCGCAGATGGTGATTGGTGCCGACAGTGTGGTGGCTGAACTCACCCCCTTGGTAGCCGACCGCAGCCAGTTCAGTCGCAAGTTGCATCGTCGGCAGGTGCTCGAGGGTTACGCTGACCCTTACAGCCCCATGGCCTTGCATTATGACAAGCAGCATGTGGCCCTTCTGCCCTATGCCGACACATTGCACATGCCCCTTCCCCTGCGTCAGGTCCGCTTGCGTGCAATGCTCACCACCGATGGTTGTGGCCGCTGCACAGCCATCGACACATTGGCTATGGGGCGTGCAGTCAATGCAGTGGCCGACTTGCCGCAGCAACTGGCACAGTTTGCACCACACACCTTTGTGGTACGTCCCAAGGTGGTGACGGGCCAGGGCGAGGCGCGCTTGCTCTTTGTAGTAGACAAGTGGGACATACGTGCCGACATGGGGCGCAACCGCGCCGAACTCGATTCCATGACAAAGCGTCTGCGCCCGGTGCTCACCGACTCACTTGCCACACTCACCAGCCTGACCATAAGCGGTGCGGCTTCGGCCGAGGGCAGCTACCGTCACAATTTGATGTTAGCCACCAATCGTGCCGCCTCGGCCCGCCGTTGGTTGCTTGAGCAGTTGCATTTGCCGCCGCGTTATGCCGCGCAAATTAAGGTGAGTGCCCGCCCCGAAGGCTGGCAACCCGTGTTGGCAGCCATGACCGCTGCAGGTTGTAAGGACTCAGTGCTCGTCAGCAACATATTAAAGCAACATCCGGGTGGCAATGACGATGTGCAGGAGCGGTACATACGCCGCTTGGCCTGCTGGCCCGACATACGCGACCACTATTTGGCAAAGGACCGCCGTGTAACCTACACCTATGTTTACACTTTGCGCAATTTTACGACCGACGCCGAAATGCTACGCCTCTACGCTACGCGTCCCGATGCTTTTAACGAAGACGAGTTGCTGCACGTGGCCGACCTCCAGTCCACCGACACGGCGCGCATGGAGGTGTACCGCACAACCTTGCGCCATTACCCCCAGTCGGTAGTGGCTGCCAACAACTTGGCTGTGCTCCTGCTGCGTGCCGGCCATGCTGCCGAGGCCGTACAGACAGCCTCGGCCATTGCCCCCGACCGCCGTACCGACACGTTGCGTTGCACCCTGGCCTATGCCATGGCAGCACAAGGCCGTTATGCCGAAGCCCGTCAAGTGCTTGGTGCAGGTGAGGACTCATGCCTGAGACAAGCCCGCCAGGCTATCGACAGCATGGAATAAGTAGTTGTGCCTAAAAAACGGTGTGTAGACCGAATTAGTTAAAAAACAGACAAGCTAAACGGGACAAGCAAGACTCCCGACAACGGGTAAATACAGTCTATACAATGACAAAAGTAATCAAACAAATGTTCGTACTCATGTGGCTGCCGGTGCTGTTGGTTAGCTGCATTCGTGACGAATTGCCACCTTGTCCGCCCTTGTCCTTGCATGTGGGTGTGGCCGACTACAATTACAGCAATGCGGGCAGCTTTGCCGACGAACCGATAAAGCCCGAACAAGCCCCCTTGTCCACCTATGTCAAATCGGTGGCATGGCACATAGTTGATGTGCAAACGGGGCGTGTGGTGGCCGAGCAGCACGTTTTTCCAGCTTCAGACACCGCATGCCAAGCCACCATCAACCTGCCGGCCGACTTGCCTTTTGGCAAATATGCCGTGACTGTGTGGGGCGGACTTGAAAATGAGACTGAATTGCCCGCGATTTTGCCGCTCGATGAGGCTGGCGACCCCTACCTCGTGTGCGACACCGTGCAGTACGATGCTTGGCATTATGACCACACCTTGCTGCTGAAACGCGTCAAGAGCAAACTTCACATTGAGGTAGAGAACCTGCCGCCGCAGTATCATGCTGCTGCCTTGTCAATAACTGAAACGGGGGTGTTTGCCGGGGTGGACGACAAGTTTGGCTACAACGGAGAGTGTGTGATGCGCAACAGTTTGCGGTTTGCTGGCACAGAGGTTGACACACACACCATTTTGCCTCCTTCGGTGGCACGCAATGCCACCCGTGTGGGCATTGGCATATACGACGAGAATGGCCGCCTCGTGCCGCAACTCGCCCCCACTGATGTGGTGACCACCCTTTACCGCAACACCATAACAGGTCTGCGCTATGTGTATGACACCGAAAAGAAAGGGTACGACATATATGTGCGCATCAACGACGAATGGGAGGCAGCACACACTTTGGACATAGAATAACTCGATAGAATAACACGCAGGCGGAAATGCCGGGCCGACAAGTTGGCAAGCAAGCATGGCATGCCACATACACTTTAATTACGTTAAGTAGGTATTCAAAATTAGTTTATATGATCATGTTCAGAATTAGTCGATATGCCTTGGCGCATTCTTTCGTCCATAAACTTAGGTTTCATCGGTCACGTAGCCCGCTACGCTCCCTCTTCAACCTATGTTTCTGAACGAAATACTGCACCAATTCATATCAACTAATTTTGAACACCTACTTAAGCGTAGAATGACCAGAAGCTTATAAAGCTCGGCAAACGATCCTGTCACCACGTAAACTTGTCAGATTGTTTGCTAATTCCGCCAAAGCATAAGGATAACACATAAACTGGTGCTCAAAAACACCAGCTTAACTAAAACATTAAAACAATGAAGAAGTATTTCATTTCAGGTGCAATGCTTGCAGGCCTCATGTCGCTTGCAGCTTGCAGCAACGACGAAGGCGTCGTGGCAGACAACAATGGAGCTGAACAGCAATTTACCATTACATTGGCAAGCAGTGGCGACCGTGCCACACGTGCCGCAGCCGACCGCACGCTCGAGAGCGAAGCTGCCGGCCAAAGCATTGAGAAGGTAACACTCATAGTACGTTCGCAGGACGACGGTGCGAACAAGAACAAAGTGGTATACATCCACACACTCGACAACTGGAACGGCACAGCCACTAACTATGATACCAATGGCCATGGCAAGAAACTCACTTTTACCATCCCCAAGGCCGACAAGTTGGGCGCTGGCAGTTATGTTGTGACGGCAGTAGGCTACAATGAAGGCAACTACACTTTGTCTTTGCCAAACAAAGGCGATGTTGTAGACAAGAATATAACTGCCACCACACCGACAGGTGCCGAAGCCAAGGAGGTGTTTGCCGGCGAGCAAAAGTTTAACGTGACAGCCGATAAGAAGATTGAGGGAACTGATGCCAGCAAGGCAATACAGAGCGTAGATGTGGCCCTGCACCGCCAGGTGGCCGGCGCTTATGGCTACTTTACTTCAATCCCTGCCAAGATTGGTGAAACCGAGGTGGCCAGCATACGCATGGTATCGCGCAGCAAGAACACGGTGCTCACATTCGGCTCATTCAACAGCTCATTTACGACAACTGATGCCAATGTGATGTATATGGTTAATGGTTCGGTGCCTGCCACCAAAACAGCCAAATTCCTTAATGGCGATGAAGCAAATGTATTGTTCAGTGCCCAAATAACCGACTGGTTCCCCGGTGGCGACGAGAACAATGATGGTGTGTACGACAAGAAAGACACCAACTGGACAAAGCACTACAGCGGTAGCTACTTGAAAGGCTCAGTGTTTGCCAGTAATTTTATCGTACCATTCAGTGCAACGCAGGGCAAGTCAACCCTTGAACTGCAATTGCTTGATGCAACAGGCAATGTGCTCTATGCTTGGCCTGTGAAGTTGGACGCATCGAATGATCAGATAAGTAAGACGGGCGAGACGGCATCAGCCGATTTGTTTGGCGCAGGCACAGCCATGGGCTTTGCCGAGACTGCCGATGTGTTCAGCTTGTTCCGCAACCACATCTACTCAATAGGTATTCACAAGCAGGGTACCAGCACCACCGATCCCGAAACTCCCGTTCCTGGTACCGATCAACCCACTGACTTGAGCAAGATACAGAACGTTGTAATCCGCGTGAACGACAACTGGGAAGCTCTGCATCACATGAGCATTGACGAATAGTCTTATTGGCTTAAACCCTAAAATTACATACAAAAGGTTCAAGGGCGTTGTGCTGTGTGTGCAGGTTCTTGAACCTTTTTGCTTTAGAATAATTTTTGTATGGTAAAAGCATTGTCGTAGATGCCATAAATATGCGCTTGGGCGTTTTACCATACATCAATGTATTATGCGCAATGAATTATTCTATCAAAATATGTGCCTCAATCGTGGTGGCATTATTGTGTGGGTTACTGCCTTCGTGCACAGCCGACACCGTGTTGGCAGATGAGGGTGCCACGCAAGACCATGTGAGCGTATGTTTGCAAACATCGGCTCGTGTGCAACGCACTACGCTGCAAAGCTCAGACAATGTGCAGCATGTGGAGTATGTGCAACTGTACATATTCAAAGGCACAGGCAGCGATGCCGAGTGCATTAAAAGCCTCGATGTAGACTGGCAACAATCAACTGGCCAGACGGCGTCGCAATTTTACAAAATAGACCCTAACATTTTCGTTTACGACGGAAGTACTACATACACCCTGCTGGCTGTTGGCCTTGACAATAAGCCCGGCGCCACCGCTGAGGGTGCAGGCCCTACTTACAATCTGCCAGCAGCCATAACCAATGGCACCACGCTCGGACAAGCCGTGGCCCGTTTGGCCACTGGCAAGACTGCGCACGATATGAACCATGCTGAACTCTTTGCCGGCACGGCTGAATGCGTGCCCCAACGTGGCAACAACTTGGTGACCATTGACCTGTACCGGCGTGTGGCCGGGGTGCAGGCTTATCTTAACGACATACCCGAGGGGGTGACCGACATCAAGCTGGTGCTGTATAAAGACCAACATAGCGAAGTGCCCCTTGTGGCAAAGCCCGATGCCGCAGATGGTGCCTACATGGACCATGGCATAGCCACAGCCGATGGCAGCACCACACTGCTTGACCTGCCGGTGAATGAAGGCACGCTGGCGGGAGTGGCCGTGACGGGCACCACGTTGAAAAAACGTGTCGGAACAGTGCTTGATGGCGCTTATGTGTTGCCGGTAGAGGCCTCGGCCGACCAAGGTACAGGCACGCTTAATTTGAAACTTTACAAGGGCGGTGTGCTGTATAAAACCTACCGTGTGGCGGTGGACGATGGCAAGACCCGCAGCTACAACTTTCCGCTCCGGGCAAATTGCTTCTATACCATCGGTACACTCAATTTGCAACAAAATGAGCCGCTCAGCTTGGGTGAGGCAACCGCTGACATAACCATACAGGTAGAGCCGAATTTTGAGAAAGATCATGACTTTGATATTCAGTAAAAAGAAGTATCGATGCTCCCGGCTGTTATGCGGGGCATTGGTAGCTGTGCTTGCAGCCTGCAGTGATGACATCGCCACGATGCCGCCTCAACCGACAGTAGGTGAGGTGGACAGTGAAAGCGTTGTTGTGCCTGTAAGTATCACCTTTGGCGGCACTTATGCTTTACCCGCAAACACCACCCGCTCGGCACCACCGGGTGCGGCTACCGACCCTTACGATCCGAAGGTGGACGGCGAGGCCGCTGCAGTGCAAACCGACCAGGTGCGTATCGTTGCCTTCAGACGCAAGGTGACAGGTGACGACGAAGCAAGCAGCGAGGCTGTTGACGAGGCTGCAACCATTAGCGACAGTGAGTTCGTTTATGACCCTACCAATGACCAAAAGGTGATGTGTAGCCGTGCCTCCGCTTCGGACCACCGCTTGACGGCTAAGGGCAAACTCAAAAAGATGCGCGGCTATCAGTACCGTGTCATTGCAGTGGCCTACAGTTCGAGCATTGCTCTCCCACCATCGCATAACTTGATACCCGCTGCCACGGGTGAGCAAAACTTGTTTATGCTTAATTTGCAAAACGGTACCACTCTGGCTGAGGCGCAAGCCGACATAGTCAAGGCCAATGTGACTGGCTGGAAGGAGTTTTTGTATGGTTCTTATGGTCTAAAGAATGATGATTGCTTGAGTGGTTACCTGAGTTATGCGCCGCAGTTGTTCTATGGCGAGTGTCATACGGCTATGGGCAACCGTGTGGTGCACTTCAGAGAGCAGCAGAGCAATGGCGAGATAATTTCGAACTCACCATTGACGGGTGTGTTGTACCGCGGCATGGCACGTGTGGAAATGACACTCAGCATAGACAAGCAGAGCAAGGGCGATGTGCATTGGCTGGCTTTGATGGCCAACCATACCAACACCGCGGTCAAACTCAATAGCTACGATGCCTTTGCGCAGGCTTTCAACCCGATAACTCAAAAGCTTGACAAGGACTCCTATACCGTGATAGCTATGGCTGAGGGCAACGATGTGATAGCCGAAGGCAGCACCATAACTCTTGGGGCTTGGGTGTTGCCCACGGCAACCCGCTTGGCACTGCGCGTGTTCTGTAAGAAGAACCTACTACTACAACAACCGCTCGACTATCCCATTACAACCGCCAATGTGTCGTCTGCCGAACAGGGAACGGGCATTATCGCTCCCGACGTGAGCGATAACACCTATTATTTACGTCGCAATCAACTTTACAGATTTAAGGGGAAGCTCTCGACTATTACGGGAAAGAGCAAGTTGTGAGACTAAAAGCATATAAAGAACTATGATACAACGCATAAGTGTGCTATTAACTTGCTGCTTGTTGCAGTTTGCTACCGCGGTGCTGGCGCAAAGTGCCAGCGATACGCCTACGGCCGACGGACTGCTTGACAGCAGACGCACCGTGTGGTACGACCGCGATGCCAATGAAAATCAGCCGACAGTGTCGAACTGGAAGTATCTGGAAAACCGCCGGGCACTGGTGGGCAGTGGTTGCACGGTGAACAAACTGGTAAGTGCCGTAGGGGTGGGCGAGTGGGCCGACAGCTTGGGCAATATAACCAACGAGGACTTGTCGGACTATGCCACTTTCCCCTCGGTGCTTAAAGCGGGCGTGACGGTCAACCCCATAGTGAGTGTGCGCGATAAGAACAACTATTATGGCGAGGGCACTGAAGCTGGTTTTTGTGTGGTGGCCTCATCGGGGGCCAGTGTGCTTACCCTTGATGTGGTAAAGGCTATGAGCCTGGTGTTCTATCGCGATGGCGTGCTGGGTAGCACCATTCCTGTGCAGGAGGGCCAAAATGCTGGTGGGGTGAGTTTGACGCTTATCAAAATCCCCGGTTCGGACGAGACATGTATATGCCTTACTGCCAAGGCGCGCGAAATATTTGACGAGGTGTGTTTGCAGCCCTCGGGCGGTGTGAACCTTGACTTGGGCATGGCACTCAAAATTAAATATGCCTTTGTGGGCCGTGTGACACAGACACTGCTCACCGATAATGGTGTGAAAGCCTATGGCGAAAAGGTGGGGACGACTGCCCCCGGGGCTTACATCAAGTCGGTGTCGGGAGAGAACCCCGTGCTGCTCGGTATACCTTTTCCGGTAACAGATGAGGAAAAGAAGAGACTTGTTGACGATGACCTGAACAACTATATGTCGCTCACCCCGTTTGTGGGATTGGCTTACATGGGCGGTGCAAAGATAGAATGTGCCCCGGGAGGCGAGAACGATAACGGACAGGAAGTGTTCAAGGCTGGCAGCGAGGTGGGCTTTAAGTATAAAAATGTTGCGTTGCTCGACCTGTCGCTCGGGTCGGCCGTTAACATAGAACTGTTTAACCGCGCAGGCAAGAATGTGCAGACCGAGACCCTCTCGGCCGGCGTACTTGGTTTGGGCGTGGCCACGGGGGGTGACGGCACGGCATCAATATTGGCCAAATGCGACTTTTCGGGGGCGCGCATAGCCTTTTATGGCGGTTTGAAAGTGGACTTGGGCGGCACGCGTGTGTATTATGGCTTTGTGAAGGAGGCCCCCGATGTGGCACACCATTGTGACATACGTACCACTACCAACACCAATGTGTGCGACTCGCAAACATCATTCCAACTGCACAGCAATCCGGCCCTGTCGGTAAGCTGGACGCTGTTGCTGCAGCCCGAAGGGGCTAATGCCAAGGTGACAGCCTCGGGCTATGTGACGGGAATGAATGTGCCAGGCGAATACACCTTCCGCGCCACGGCAGCTGATGGCTGCCACGACGATGTGACACTGGTGGTGGGTGACAACTTTGGGCTGGACAAGACCGAGCATTGCGGCACAGACTTTGTAAACCTTGACCAGGCTGTGTATGGCACTTATACCCTGATGAACGACCAGATACCTGATGGCTCGGGTTCGTTGGTGTCGATATCTAACCTTGAACATGCTGAGAACTTGCTCGACAAGGACTATGGCAACTATGCCACTTATGTGGGTGGCCTCGGTGTGGCCAATAATCTGGCTATTGCAGGTGTGCAGCGCACAGACGGACTCATGTTTGATGGCACAGCCGACCAACAGGGGGCTGTGAATGTGGGCTTCGTGGTGGAGAGCGACAATGAGGTGATTGATGCTAAGGTGTTGGAGTTCTTCCAAATACGCTGCTACAAGGATAACAAGGAGGTGTACCGGCATGTCATTAGCGAGAGCAATGCCATTGGGGCGGGTGTGGGCACCAGCACAAAAACGCAGAAGGTGCGTTTCAGCATACGTGTCGAACCTATTGACAAGGACGCCAAGCCCATACAGTTTGACCAGATAGTGTTGTGGAAATCGGGTGTGCTCGATCTTGGACTGTCAAAGTTGAAACTTTACTATGCCTTTATGGAGGATAGCAACTCGCCTTGTGCCAATGCGTTGAGTTGCGGGGCAGTGGTGTTGAGCGATACAACTGGCACCAGCATCAATGCCAATGCTTGCCAAATGGCAGGGGCTGTAAAGGTGGCGGGGGTTGACGATAACCTGAGTTGCCTGGTTGATGGCAATCTTAACACGGCCATGACCATAGTGAACACTGTTGATGTGGGGGGTGGCTCGGTAATAGCGGTGAATATGGGCCACACACTTGACTTCCGTCACCAGTTGGGCATTGTGGTGGACCAAAAGACCTATGCTCTTGGGGCTTCGGTGGGTGCTTGGCTCACGGTCGAAACCTATTATAAGGGTAAGCCTACGGGTGATAAGTTTACCGATTGGAAGGTGCTCGGGGCCAATGTGATAGGTTATGGCGAGAAGAATTTGCTGCTTATGCAGCCCAAGGAAATGTATGACGAGATAAGGCTGACCATAGCCGGGGTGGTGTCGGCATTAGACGTTCAAAAGTTTTACGGCATATTCCTGCGTGGGGATATTGACAACGATGGCATTCCTGATTGTAAGGACACGGAATCGTGCAAAACTACAATAAAGGACATTGCTATTACTGATGTATGTAAGGGCGGCAGCATTACTGTAAGTGGGACAGGTACCTCGGAAACGGACTACCGTGTGGTGATGAAGGAGCAAGGGATAAATGACGCATTTACGACGAACACCACTGGAGACTTTTCGCGAACTTATGTGATGTCGGTGTCCGGACGCTATAATTTGCTGGTATATGATGGCAGTGGCAATTTGCTGACCAGTGTGCCATATACGGTACACCCTAATCAGACGACTTGGCGCAAGAATGCCGCTACGGCCGACTGGAATGAGTGGAATAACTGGACGAATGGCTCACCCTATTGTTGTACAGATGTGGTCATTCCCTCGCAGGCGGTGCGTTACCCTGTGCTCAGTGTGGCCGAGTCTGAGGTGATGCGTGCTGACTTGTTTTGCTGCAACAATATTCATTTTGAACCTCAAGCGGCAGTGGGCGCACCACAATGTCTGAACTATACCAAGGCGTGGGTAGAGTGGGCGCTTGCTCCCAACCGCTATTACTTGCTTGCACCAACGTTGCACGACACCTATACGGGTGATGCGTTTGTGCCGGCCAGCATGAAAGGCGTGCAGACTGGTGATTACTTTACAACGCTTGATGAGACAAGTGCACCGCAAAACCGCTTTAATCCTATCATATACCAACGCTTGTGGAACAAGACGGCCCCTGGAAAACTGTTGGGTGATGGAACAGGCGAGCAGACGACTGTGGCTGTGACGCAGACGGAGTGGACCAACCACTTTAACCATCTGAAGCATTTGTATGGTTGCGGTGAAGGCTTTTCGTTGTGGGTGGATAACGATGCACTGCCCGCAACGCAGGTGTTCCGTTTCCGCTTTCCGAAGGAGCATACTGCCTATAATTATTACAATAACTATGACCGCACACAGCTTGCATTGCAGGAAACGGACTTTGACCGAAGTCGGGCAGGGCGCTTTGTGTATGAAGACGATGCAAACACCACACCGGAGAATTATACTTATAAGGGCTATGTGGGTGGTGGAGAAAATACGCAGCAGCGCCATGTGTATAAGGGAAGCGTGCCGTTGACATTGCACCTTTCGGGCGAAAAAGCGGGTACATTCTTTTTGGTGGGTAATCCGTTTCAGAGTTATATCAATGTGGCTCGTTTGCTCAAGGGCAATGCTTCTGTCATAAAAGGTGTGAAGCTTTACGATGGTAATACTAACAATACCGCCGTGTTGGCTGATGGGCAATTGGTGGGTGATGCCATGCGCATTGGGCCGGGAGAGGCTTTCTTTGTGGAGACTGATGAGGCTCAACAGTCGGTAGACTTGGTGTTGAACGGTGACATGCTGACCGATGAGGTGCCGGAGGAGGGGGCCGCCGCAGATGCTTTGCGCTTGACTCTGACGAGCAAGCATACGGGGATTGAGGCTTCGGCGTGGATTGTGACGGGAACAAAGGGCTTGAAGGGCTCGGCCACCTTGTTTGATGCCGGGGCCAAGCCGCAGCTGGCTCTGTTCGCTCAGTCGCACGATGGGGAAGCTTGTGATGTGACGGTGTTTGATGGCAGGGCTTTGGACCTTGGCATATATGCGGCACAGCATGACACGCTGACTTTGCGCTTTGCTGCAAAGGGGCATACTGATTTGACGAACTATGCTTTGCTTGATCGTTTGACGGGTGATGTGTGCGCGCTTTATCAGGGTATGACATTGACGCTGAACACGTGTGGAACGGATTTGGGACGTTATGCCTTGGTGGCTGCAAAGACAGCCGTAAAATGTGAAACTGTTTGCCATTCTCATTCTTTGAGGGTGGTGGGGCATGACGTGCAGGTGCGTTCGGACGCGTCGGACCTATGTGAGTTGCAGGTGTTTGCAACTGATGGACGATTGGTGGCCACATCGCGTGCTGCACACGCGCAGTTGTTGGAATGCCGTGGTGTAGAAACTGGGCTGTACGTATTGCGCGTAACGGACGTAAAGGGCAAGTGCACCGTATACAAAGTGTGGGTGGATTGAATGAGATGTGTTGCTTGCTTTGCTTTGCCAAGTTAGGCTGCGGTTCGGAAATGAAAATGAAAGTCTTTTGGACTTTCATTTTGCATTTCACTCACCTTGCACTAACTTTGCTTCGCCAAGTTAGGCTGCACCTCAGTAAAGCGAAAGAAAAAGTACACTTTTTCTTTCGCTTTACTTTCGGTTTGCACTAACTTTCCTTCGTCAAGTTAGGCTGCGGTTCGGAAATGAAAATGAAAGTCTTTGGACTTTCATTTTGCATTTCACTCACCTTGCACTAACTTTGCACCTAAAAACTCACGATGAGTGCTTTAGATATTATAAATAAGTATTATGCCGACAATGAGCCTTTGCGCAAATTGCTCATAAAACATAGCAAACAAGTGACGGATAGGGCGCTTAAAATCGTTGATAATCACCCCGAACTGCACATCGACCGTGCCTTTGTAGAACAGGCGGCCATGCTGCACGATATAGGCATATTCATGACCGACGCACCTGCCATTCACTGTCATGGCACGCACCACTATTTGATGCACGGCTATCTTGGCGGACAACTGATGCGCAAGGAAGGACTCGACAAGGTGGCGCGCGTGTGCGAACGCCATACCGGCACCGGACTCACACCTGAGGTGATAAAGGCACGCGAATTACCTTTGCCCGAAGGCGACTACCGGCCCGAAACACTTGAGGAACAACTCGTGTGCTATGCCGACAAGTACTACTCAAAGAGCCACCCCGACCGCATACGCTCTGCCGAAGATACAGCTAAAAGTCTCGAAAAATTTGGACACGAGGGCGTCGACATTTTCTGGAACTGGGTAAAGCTGTTTGAACCCGAATTGCTCCCCTCGGCCCGGCAGTGAACAACTTGCCCCGTAAGGCGCACCCGGCATTCACCCCGTATTATATCCCCCTCCTCCCAACACAATTCATGCGAAAACTATCTCTCTTCATACTGTCATTGCTGACCACACTATGCGTTGTGGCCAGCCACTTGCGTTTGCAGCCACAGCAACCGGCTGTGCCAGCAGTACACGACAGTGTGACGACTGACACCACAGCAACCAAACAAACCGCCGCCACGCCACGCACCGCAGACGCAAAGCCGCGTGTGCCGAAGGACGAGGCGGCCGCCACGGCCTCAGCATGCACCATGCTCGAGTCCATGTT
>OQVL01000742.1_pt1 | contig 18161 bp, 16 predicted proteins | sample 1691501 | NCBI WGS metagenome assembly OQVL01 (sample SAMN03418253, study PRJEB22391) | human gut metagenome | biome: human-gut; feature: organic feature; material: feces | host: Homo sapiens | place: Tanzania | collected 2013-01 | reverse complement strand
ATCCGACATCTTAATCCAACTTCAAGGCACGGAGCAATCCGTGCCTTTTGTTGTTGAAAGACAAACAAAAAGGTTGAAAAATGGGTGCCGATATGATATTATTAATTAGAAAAGGAGGCTTTTTTAATGATAAATGTAACTGTGTGGAATGAACACATTCAGGATAAGGAAGATAACGTTCTTGCAGTATATCCTGACGGTATAAATGCGTGTATTGCTAATTTTCTTGGCAAAAATGTAGATATAAATGTGACCTGTGCAACTCTCGATATGCCCGAATGCGGACTCGGAAACGGAGTTCTTGAAAATACGGATGTTCTGATCTGGTGGGGTCATGTTGCACATGAAAAGGTTCCCGATGAGCTTGTTGAAAAGATTCACGACAGAATTCTTAGGGGTATGGGTCTTATCGTTCTTCATTCGGGTCATTTTTCAAAGATTTTACGCAAAACGCTCGGCACAACCTGTTCTCTTAAGTGGAGAGAGGGTGACAGAGAACGTGTTTGGAATATCGCTCCTAACCATCCTATTACTCAGGGCTTAGGTGAATATTTCTATCTTGAGCACGAGGAAATGTACGGTGAAAGATTTGATGTTCCCGATCCGGATGAGCTTGTTCTTATCGGCTGGTTCGGCGGCGGAGAGGTTTTCCGTTCCGGCTGCGTATGGAACAGGGGACTGGGTAAAGTCTTTTATTTCCAGCCCGGTCACGAAACAAACCCTACATTTAAAAATCCAAACGTACAAACCGTTATTACAAATGCAGTAAGATATGTTGCTCCGCTCAATATTCGTAAAGAGCCGATTGAATGTCCTTGCGCAAAAGCGCCCGAAGATGAATTGAAGAAGGCATAATATGAGCTTTAATTTTTCGTGTCCCGTATGCGGCTGCCTCCTTGAAAAAGACGGCGGCTCGTTGCGCTGTGCAAGCGGACATTGTTTCGACCTTGCTAAACAGGGATATGTCAATCTGCTTCAATCTCAGAAATCGTCAGCCAAACGCCACGGTGATGATAGGTTGATGGTCAAATCCCGATCCGATTTTCTCAACAAAGGGTATTATGATATCCTTGCAAGAAAAATATCCGAAAGGGTAGGTGAGCTTATTTGTGATGATATGAAGCTTGCTGATCTCGGATGCGGAGAATGCTATTATACGGCCGCTATTTCAGAGGATTTTCCTAAGATCGACATCGGCGGAGTTGATATTTCAAAGTACGCGCTGATCGGAGGAAGCAAAAGAAATAAATCAATATCACTTGCCGTTGCAAGTACATTCGATCTGCCTATTTCTGACGGCTATTGCGACTGCGTTATGTCGGTTTTTGCTCCGTACAGCATTGATGAAATTAAACGTGTGCTTAAAGCAGACGGAAAATTTATCAGAGCTTACCCGCTGGAAAAGCATCTTATGGGACTTAAGTCGATGATATATGACAAGCCCTATCTGAATGACGTTGACCGCAGCGTGCCCGACGGTTTTGAATTAATGTCCCGTGATGAGATCGGCACAGTTGTTTCATTAGATAACAACAGCGATATTGAGGCTTTATTTGAGATGACTCCTTATTACTACAAAACAGGCAGTAAGGATCAGAGTAAAGTTCGGTCTCTGAGTTCATTGAAAACAGAGATACAGTTTGGATTAGACGTTTATAGAAAGTTCTGATTTTACAAAGCAAAAAATATGTAACAAATGATCTTTATTTTTAAAAAAGCTATTGTTTTTATTTGGTAATGATAGTATAATATTACAGGTTGTTTATAAGTCTTTGTGAAATAGTTCACTTGCAAATGATTTGTATGCGGTCTTAATGACCGTGTGAAAAAGATATTGATATTGTTTATGTCAAATAAATATTTTCAACAAAGGAGTTACACATGAGTTACTACATTGGTATTGACGGTGGCGGAACCAAGACCGCTTATGCGCTTTTTGATGAAAAGAAAAATATTGTTGCTATGGTTAAAGGCCCCGGAAGCAACCACGAAAATATGGAGGGTAGCTTTGATGAGGCAGCTGACATAATCTGGGCTGGAATTAAGAATCTTCTTCACGAAGCAAATATTTCACTTCACGATGTTGATTTCACCCTTATGGGACTTGCGGGAATTGATCACGCTTTCCAGCATGATGAGATGAAAAAGCGTCTTCTTGATTACGGTCTTGAAAAGTTTGAGATATATAACGACGGCTTCATTGTTGTTAAAGCCGGCTCAACCGGTGCTGCGGCTATCGGATATAACTGTGGTACGGGAACATGCTGTAACTCAATTGATAACGACGGCAAGATGCTTCAGCTTGCCGGACTCAGCGAGTTTTCGGGCGACGTCGGCAACGGTCATTGGATCGCTGCGGAAACATACAGAATGGTATATGATGATGTTTATCTCGGACTCAGAAAGACCGCTGTTACAAAGATGGTTTTTGACGAGTATTCGCTCGGCTCAAAGGAAGAGTTTCTTTCGCTCGTTTCAAAATTTGAAGATCCCGACGCAGACATTTTTATTATGCGCCTGATCGATTTCTTCTTTGACGCTGCAAAGATTGGCGACAAGGCTGTCCTTGACGTTATTGACAAAATGGCTTCAAGAGGTGCCGCTCTCATTGCCGCACATCTTAACACAAACAATTTCACCGACGATGTTGTTGAGGTCGTTCTTTCGGGCTCTATCCATACAAAACTTCCGTCGGAGATTTATATTAAAGCACTTATGGAAAAAGCGACCGTTGCAAGCGGAAGAAAGCTCAAGTTTATTAAGCTGACTCAGCCGCCTGTAACAGGCTGTATTAACTGGATTTTCCAGCAATATATATAATAAGAGAGGTAATTACATATGAAAGAAATTACTGTTGCTGTAATAGGTTCGGGCAGTACATATTGCCCTGAGCTCGTAGACGGATTTCTCAAGGCTTCAGATTCTTTGAAGCTCAAGAAAATATCCTTTATGGATATCAACGAGAGAAAGCGTACAATCGTCGGCAATCTTTGCGTTCGTATGCTTAAAAAAGCAGGCGTTGACTGTGAGGTTGTTATGACAGACGATCTTGATCTTGCGCTTCAGGGTGCAGACTTCGTTGTTACTCAAATTCGTGTCGGTATGCTTCATGCACGTTATCTTGATGAGAGCATCCCCAAAAAGTATAACCTTATCGGTCAGGAAACAACCGGTATCGGCGGAATGTTCAAGGCTTTGAGAACTATCCCCGTGATTAAGCACATCTGCGACAGAATTGAAGCAATCTGCCCCGACGCATGGCTCATCAACTTTACTAACCCGTCGGGCCTTATCACTGAGTTTGTTCTTAACAACACCAACGTTAAGAATATCGGTCTTTGCAATGTTCCTATTGATATGCTTGACGATATCAAGGAGACCACCGGTCCCGATGTTGATATTACTTATGTCGGACTTAACCACCTTAGCTGGGTAACTTCTATTAAGAAGGACGGCAAGGAGCTTATCACAGATATGATCAACCAGGGCTATAAGGCTAAGGTTATGGCTAATATCCAGGACGACGGAATCGGTCTTGACTGCCTGAAGGCCATTAACGCTATCCCGTCATCATATCTTCAGTACTACTACTGCCGTGAGGCTAAGCTGCAGCATCAGCGTGACGACGAAAAGACAAGAGCACAGGTTTGCATGGAGATTGAGGAGCAGCTTCTTAAGATGTATCAGGATGAGGAGCTTTGCGTAAAGCCTGCTCTTCTTGACAAGAGAGGCGGCCACAAGTATTCTCTTGCCGCTGTTAATCTCATCAATTCGCTTGCAAATGATGTAGGAGATATTCAGGTCGTTAACGTTAAGAACAACGGCACTCTTGATTTCCTTGAGGATGACGATGTTATCGAGGCTCCGTGTGTTATCGGCAAGGACGGCGCAAAGCCGATCAAGGTTACAGACTTCCACAACAAGCACATCATCAACCTTATCAGAATTGTTAAGGCTTATGAGAAGTACACAGTTGAGGCTGCTACAACAGGCAACGAGAATGCCGCAATCAACGGACTTCTTATTCATCCGCTTGTTGGCGATTATGACAAGGCTGTTAAGTGCTTCAACGAGCTTAAAGAGGCTCACAAGGAGTTTCTTCCCGAGTTTTATCCCGAAAGTAATCAATGATCTTTTGCATTGGCAAAAGGAATGGGTTAAATCGAATTAAAAGATACACTTGACACAAACAACGCAGTATTCTACGAAATATTTTAATGAAAAAACTCCGACGAAAGTCGGAGTTTTAATTTTATTCATCTTTCGCTTTTCCGATGTCAAACCAGAATTCCACTCCGCCGTTGACGTTATTTACCCCGCATTGCTCGGAATGAGCGTCTTGAATTCCCTTTACAATGGAAAGACCGAGGCCGAAATGTCCTTCGTTTCTCATTCTTGCGGCATCGTGGCGGTAGAAGCTGAACCATAGTTTTTCAATAACATCCTCGGGAATATTGTCACCGGAATTAAACACAAAAACTCTGTATGAAAGTCCGACATCCTCATATCTGACTCGGATGATTTTCGGGTCGCCGCCGATATAGGAAATGGCGTTTGAAATAAGGTTGTTAATGACAAACGGTAGCTTCTTTAAATCGGCTCTGCCGATAATCTGCTCGGTTATAAGGTTTTTAACTTTTATACCGTGCTTCTTGAAGACAATACTTTGAGATGCGAGATCATCTGCAATAAAATCGGTAATTGAAAAGTTTTCATAGTTGAGCGAATCCGAATTCTGCTGAATGTTTGAAAGGCTCATCATATTGACGACAAGATCGTTCATTCTTGCGCACTCGTCAATTATTGTGTCACAGTATTCGCTAATTGTTTCCTTGTCGTCAAGCGAATACTTCGCACCCTCTGCATAGCCCTGAATAATTGCGATCGGCGTTTTCAGTTCGTGCGATGTTCCTGCAATAAATTCCTCACGGTATTTCTTTTCCAGTTCCTTTTCATGGAGCTGTTCAAGCAGAAACTCAGATCTTTCGGCGAGCTTTTCTTTCGTTACCATCCAGGAAGAGTACATGGCGTTAATGCTTTCAATTGAAGCGTCAACCTCGGTATTTACGGATTTTTCGCCTGACGGAATCCTTAGATTCGGATCATCCTCAACAGCCATACGCTGGGTTATCTCGGTGATTTTCCTGATCGGTCCCGTGATTTGTGTAACATAAAAATAAACCACAATGCTCACGGCTATAAAAACAAGAAGAATGATCACTCCCATTGTTATACTGACTGTTCTTGCCTGTTGCTCGATTGTTGAATATTGAACGGCTGCGACAATCTGATAGGCTCCCGTGCTTCCGTGGGCGGCAAGGGCATAATACTCATATGTATTGCCCTGATTTTTCAGTTTGCCGACAACACTTCCGTCGTTATAGGTTTGATCAATCTCAAAATCTCCGTTAAGAAAACCGACAAGCGCTTTCGGCTCATTAGCTTGCTGAACTTCCTTATTGCGGTTATAAAAACTGTCATAGGCGTATTTGGTATAAATGATTTGCGTGTATTCGCCCTTTTTATCACCCGGATTTTTACCGTAAATCTCAATAAATACCGAACGTTCGCGTTCAATATCTTCAACGCATTTTATCACGTCACTTCTTGAAACGTCAACCTGTTTTGTAACTTCAATCGCGTCACGCAGGTTTGAAAGTGTTATACCCGTGATGATATTTGTATAGAGCGAGGCTGAGGTAAGAAGTATAACACACAGAATAACAAGAAAGATCAACACAAATTGCAGGAAAACCTGCGATTTTATGTTTTGAACAAGGTTTTTGTCCTTGAATTTCTTGCGGAAACTCAAATCAGTTCACCTCAATTTTATAGCCTATACCGTAAATTGTCTTGAGATGATTTGATCCCCATACTCCGAGCTTACTGCGCAGACGTGCAACGTGTGAGTCAACGTTACGTGTGTCACCGACATAGTCATAGCCCCAAATATCGTCAAGAAGCTGTTCCCTTGTGTAAACTCTTCCACGACTCGAAATGAGCTTTTCAAGGATATTGTATTCCTTGAGTGTAAGCTCAACCGGAGTGCCGTCGATAGTAACCTGATGAGCATCGTTGTTGATAAGAAGTCCGTCGAGTGAAATGATATCCTTATCTGTCCTGACCTTGCCCGATGATGAACGTTTAAGCAAAACATCGATTCTCTTCATAAGAACAGCAAGGCTGAACGGCTTTGTAACGTAATCGTCCGCACCTGCGTCGAATCCCATTATCTCGTCATACTCGGCGCTTCTTGCAGTCAAAAGAATGATCGGAACAGACGATGTTTTACGGATCTGACGACAGAGCTCCCAACCGTCAATCTCGGGAATCATAATATCAAGAAGATACAGATCAATTTTTTCGTCCGAATTAAAAATATCGAGAACCTCCCGACCTGTGCTTGCCTCAACGGGGGTATGTCCCGAACGTCTGAGAAAGTCGCAAACAAGTCTGCGAAGCTTGCTTTCGTCATCCGCAATAAGAATTTTTGCCATATTGACCACTCCTGTTTTCTGAAATTTTTATTTATTACCTTTCTCTTTCTCGGAAAGAGCTTTTATCGATTTATCAACCGATTCCTTGTACCTCTTTTGCATTTCAATGGTCCATTCGTTCATTGTCCTGCTCGCTTTTTCAATATCGGGAACAATAACGTTGTTCGCTCCTTTAAGAAGAGTCTGACACATATCGGAGCTTTCGTCCGTTACGTTCACAATGTAAAGTATGCCATAGTCATTGAGAGCCTCTACAAGTTCTTCGGATATTTGTGAAGAGGGGAGAACAAGCCCTGTTGCGCCGTATTTTTCAAGTATATCGGGGCGTGTAAAGCTGCCTTTTTTTAAAGCGTTAAGTTCGCTGTCCCGAAAGTTATAGTCCAAAAGGAACGGAATAATAGTGTCGTCGGTGTTAATTAGGTCGTAATGCTCTGAATCAATGCCGATCAAAAATACTCGGTCAAGAATGTTGTAAACGACTGCAAGGCTGTTAAGCCGTGAAAGATCGGAGAGCTGAATAATGTTTAAATAAACACCGATTTCTTTATACCTGACGTCACTCATCGTCTTGAAAAGATTCTCGACGGTTTCGGCACTGTCTGCTGTCGAATAGCTGTCTGAAATAACAGGAGTTCCGTCTTTTTTAAAACAAAGATCAACGATGACGGCTTTTGCTCCGAGCCTTACACATTCCTTGAAGCCTGCAACGGAATTTTTAACTCCGTTGATTTCAATACAGTGCGAAATAAGTGTAACGTTATCGACATTCCGAAGATCCTCACGCATATATCTGCTGCCCGAGTTTCTCCTGATAAGCGGAATAAGAACAAGCGTTGCCGTGACGGCAATAACAAGGATTGCCGAAATGATAACGACGCTCTTTTTCTCAGCCTTCAATCAAACTCCTCCTGTATATTTCGTTAACGCAGTCGTTCATCTCATCCATATGCTTTTCGATATCCTCAACGAGTTTGAACTGAGTCCTGCATCTAACAAGGTTATGTTCGGGATATTCGGTCTTGAAATATGTGTCGCCGTTGAGGTAATCGGTGAGAAAACGTACTCCGCATTCCAGCGTCATCAGCTTTGCCGAAAAGGCGAGGTTGTGAACCTCCTCTTCGTTGAGAGCCATGCCTGCTTCGGAAAGGAATCCCTCTGTGTAGCTTTTGAAAAGCTCAAGATCAAGACCGTATTTTGAAAGATCCTTTTCGTTTTCATCCGACGTAACTGCGCCCGAACGTATGCTGTCACCGAAGTCGTAAAGAGAAAGTCCCGGCATAATGGTATCAAGGTCGATTACACAGATTGCCTCATTTGTGATACTGTCGAAAAGCACATTGTTAATCTTTGTGTCGTTATGAGTAACACGCATCGGAATTTTTCCTTCTGCAACAAGGTCAACAAGTCTTGAAGCGTCTTTTTCACGGTCAAAAGCAAATTTGAGCTCATTCGTTATGTTATCAACCCTGCCCGAAAGATTATTGTCAACAGCTTCTTTTAAAGCGGCATATCTTGACGGTGTGTCATGAAAATGAGGAATTGTTTCAAAGAGGCTTGCGGCAGGGTAGTCAGAAAGCATTTCCTGAAACTTACCGAATGCCTTGCCCGAGCGAAACGCTTTTGCCGCAGAATCAATTTTATCGCAGGTATAGCATTTGCCGATATAAACGTAGCTCCTCCAGCAGTTGTTTTCGCTGTCAAGAAAATACGGCGTGTTGTTCTTTGTATAAAGAAATGTAAGCGTCTCTCTGTTGGCATTGCCGCCCGAAAGATTTATCTTGTTACGAAGAAATCCCGTAACGTTCATTATGTTCGACATAAGCTCATCCGGCTTTTTGAAAACGTTGGTATTTATCTTCTGCAAAACGTATTCAAATTCCTGGTTTCCGTCGAAAAAAGTGAGCATATAGGTTGAGTTGATAAGACCTGTGTCCGTCGACTTGATGCTGGTCAGTTCACCGCTGAACGGAAAAGCATCAATTATTTTTTCCAGTGATGCCGAGTTAATCTCCTGCATATTAAAACTCCTATTGACAATTATTCTTAAACATTATATACGCATTTGATGATTTAGTCAATATTTTTAAACGTAAAACAGCGGTTGCTTTTTTCCGGATAGTGTGTTATAATGAGAAAAAATTTACGGAGGTTCAGAAGAAGAGATGGAAAACAAAGGAAGAAAGACCAGAGTGATCTCGATCATCTGCGTTCTCACACTCGTTATTCTTACTATATTTCCCGGTTGTAATCTGATCGGTCAAACCAAGAAGGATTCCGGCACACTTGCAGCTCCGTTGCTTGATGCTAACGGAAATCAGCTTTGCTGTCCGATTTGTCAGTCAACAAATATTACCGATAACAAGGACGGTTCATACACATGTAATAAATGCGGTAATAACTGGAAGTTTGATCAGTCAACAAATGTCATTGACGTAATCGACAACAACGGCAACACCATCGGCACGGTGGACACAAATGCAGGCTATGTTGACAGCGGCTCAAATAACGGCGGCAGCTATACACCGAGCAACGGCGGCAGCTCAAACGGAGGCTCGAACAGCGGCTCAAACGGCGGCTCGAACGGCGGCTCGAACGGCGGAAATTCGTCAAACAATAAGACGGACAAAACAAAGTTCGATTATAAGCAGTTTGCAAAGGATCTCAACGCAAGTCTTAAGCGCTTTTCAAAGTCTGTCAAATTCAAATATGACCCGGAAACCGATAGCTGGACGGTTGTAGGTCCGGACGGAAAGGATACCGGTCTTTTCGGATTTAAGTACAGCAATAAGGATCAGGTTTTCTATACCGCTGAGGACGCATGGCAGAGAAACTTCGGTTTTGAGGAGACATACGATAATGTTTCCGGTGCAGGCGCAATTTCCTATGACACCATTCGTGTCAAGTTTAACTACAACAACAAGGAATGGATGATGCAGTACTGGAAGGGTCAATACGGTCTTGTACTCATCGGAGCAGAGCTTGGTCTTTATAATCGTAACCCCGGCTCTACAAACAGTACATATTACAACTGTGTAACGGATGCAGAGAAGCTGAATATGAGCGTTAAGGTTTACAGACAGGACGTTAACGATCAGAACAAGTATAATCTCCTGTTCAAAAGATCTCCGACAACAACATGGTGGCTTACAGGCTTCACTCCGGGAACTCTCAGCGCAGGAAGCTATGTTGTAAATCCCGATGAAACAGCAAAGCTCAAGGCAGAATACACTATCAACTTCCAGACCGCTGAGCAGGCACAGGCTTTTGCAGGCGGACTTCAGAGCACAACAACTATTGAGCATAACTCGCCGAAGAGATCAAGAAGCATTAAGTTTACAAAACTTTCAGTTGCCGATTACGCTAAATCAACAAAGAGCGCAAAGTATGCAATTGCAGAGAACGGCAAGACGGTTTATATGTCATGGAGATAAGCGGAATGAAAAAAGTTATTTCAGTTATTATGATTGCGGTAATGGGTTTGCTCATACTTGCATCTTGCGGTAACGGATCAGACAGCACAAGTGAAACTGCAAGCACGATAATTGCAAATTACAGCATTAAAAATTCCGATGACAGCAAGGATTTTATCGTTGAGGTTCAGGATCTCGGCGGCGTCTATTCGAAGCTTTATGACAAGGACGGACTTTATATCAAGTTTAAGGGCGGATCGGATAAGATTTATGATTCGGACGGCAAGGAAATAAGCCGTGACGCTCTCAAAATCGGTGCAACACTTGAAATTTCCTACGACGGAAAGATTGCAAAGAAAAGCCCGAAAACGATTAAGGCATATAAAGTGACCGTGATTGGCTGATTAAGAGGGGCTGTTGCCGAAAGCGACAGCTCCTTGAAATTTTCTTATAAAAACTCTTTACAAAACCGATTTCGGGTGGTATAATACTAACGTTGTGTTTCCGCTTTCTCGGATTACGGGTTTTACCGCAATGCGGTGTTCACCTGCCGTAACCTGGGAGGTCGGCGCAAAATATTATTTTAATGAGGTGAAAATTATGACACAGGCAGAGAAGCAGGCTATCATGGCCGAGTACGCTCTTCACGAGGGTGACACAGGTTCACCGGAGGTTCAGATCGCTGTTCTTACAAAGAGAATCAACGACCTTACAGAGCATCTCAAGACACACAAGAAGGATCATCACTCAAGAAGAGGTCTTCTTAAGATGGTTGGTCACAGACGTAACCTTCTTGCTTACTTGCAGAAAGTTGATATCGAGAGATATCGTGCTATCATTGCAAGACTCGGTATTCGTAAATAATTTCGGCATTATGAGGCAGACAGCATTCTTTTACTGTCTGCCTCTGTGTCGATATTTAAAAAGTATCTATTTGTCGGGCAGCTTATCGGTTTTAGCAGTGAATCGACAGCTTGAAGCTCAAGCTGCGGATTTATTGCTAAATCCTTGCCCGACGTAGAAATAAAAATTTTTACAGAGAGGTATTAAAAATGTTTTTCAAGGATTTCAGAAAATTTGAAACAACTCTTGCAGGACGTCCGCTCGTAGTCGAGACCGGTAAAATGGCTCAGCTTGCAGGCGGCTCATGTCTTATCCGTTACGGCGAGACTGAGGTTCTTTGCACAGCCACAATGGCAGACAAGCCCAGAGAGGGTGTTGATTTCTTCCCTCTTTCGGTTGATTTTGAGGAGAAGCTTTATGCAGTAGGCCGTATTCCCGGTTCCTTCCAGCGCCGTGAGGGCAAGGCTTCCGAGAAGGCAACGCTTGCTTCCCGTGTTATCGACCGTCCGATCCGTCCGCTTTTCCCGAAGGATATGCGTAACGATGTCGGCGTTGTTGCAACAGTTATGTCGGTTGACCCCGATTGCTCACCCGAGATTACCGCTATGATCGGTGTTTCGGTTGCTATTTCGATTTCGGCTATTCCATGGGACGGCCCGATTTCAGGCGTTTCCGTAGGTCTTATTGACGGTGAGTACGTAATCAACCCGACCGAGGAGCAGAGAAAGGTTTCTCAGATGGCTGTTACGGTTGCTTCTACCAAGGATCTTGTTGCTATGATTGAGGCAGGCGCAAACGAGGTATCCAATGAGGATATGTTCGACGGAATCATGTATGCTCACAAGGTTAACCAGGAGATCGTTAAGTTCATCGAGGATATCCGTGCCGAGGTTGGCAAGGAGAAGATCGACTTCCCGTCAAACGATCCGGCTCCCGAGATGTTCGAGGCTATCAAGGAGTTTGCCATTGACGACGTTAAGGTTGCTCTTGATACAGACGACAAGAGAATCCGTGACGAGGCACTTCGTCCGATCTACGCCGCTGTTCACGAGAAGTTTGACGAGGTTTATCCCGACGATATCGCAAAGATCGACGATTGTATGTATAAGCTTCAGAAGTTCATCGTTCGCCGCTGGCTTCTTGACGAGGGCAAGCGTGTTGACGGCCGTGGAATCGACGAGATTCGTCCGCTTAACGCAGAGATTGACCTCCTCAGCCGTGTTCACGGTTCAGGTATGTTCACTCGCGGCCAGACTCAGTGTCTTTCAATCACAACGCTCGGACCTATGAGCGATGTTCAGATGCTCGACGGTATCGACAACGAGACCGAAAAGAGATATATCCACCACTACAACTTCCCGTCATACTCAGTCGGCGAGACTCGCCCGAGCAGAGGACCGGGACGCCGTGAAATCGGTCACGGCGCACTCGCAGAGAGAGCACTTCTTCCGGTTATTCCTTCGGTTGAGGAGTTCCCGTACTGTATTCGTGTCGTTTCCGAGGTTCTTTCCTCAAACGGTTCAACCTCGCAGGGTTCAATCTGCGGCTCAACTCTTTCACTTATGGCAGCCGGTGTTCCGATCAAGGCTCCCGTTGCAGGTATCTCCTGCGGACTTATCACCGAGGGCGACCGCTTCATGACAATGGTTGATATTCAGGGTCTTGAGGATTTCTTCGGCGATATGGACTTCAAGGTTGCAGGTACAAAGAAGGGTATCACAGCTATTCAGATGGACCTCAAGGTTCACGGACTTACTCCGGAAATCATCAAGGAAGCCCTTGAAAAGACATACAAGGCTCGTTGCTATATCCTTGACGAGATTATGCTTCCGGTTATCCCCGAGCCGAGAAAAGAGCTTTCAAAGTATGCTCCGAAGATGCTTTCAACCAAGGTTCCCGTTGACAAGATTGCCGAGGTTATCGGTAAGCAGGGTAAGGTTATCCAGAAGATTTGTGCAGAGTGCGATTGTAAGGTTGATGTTGAGGAGGACGGTAGCGTATTTGTTTGCTCTCAGGATATTGAGAATGCAAAGCGTGCTATCTTTATGATCGAGACTATCGCCAATGATCCCGAGGTCGGCGCAATTTACAAGGGCGTTGTAACGAGAATTATGGACTTCGGCGCATTCGTTGAAATTGCACCGGGCAAGGAAGGCCTTGTTCATATCAGCCATCTTGATGTCAAGAGAGTTGACAAGGTAACAGACGTTGTCAACGTAGGCGACGAGGTTATCGTTAAGGTTCTTGAGATTGATGACCAGGGAAGAATCAATCTTTCGCGCCGTGAGGCTCTTATCGAGGTTGAAGGTCTTGTTCCGGAGAATGAGATTTCCGACGCTCCGAGACGTCCGTCAGGTGACCGCCGCAGAGGTGGCCCGAGAGGCGGAAGAAGAGAGCGCAAATAATCCAATAAGCAATAAATTGAGGCTGTATTATAGTTCCTTGTGAGCTATGGTGCAGTCTTTTTTTACCATACTGTAAGTTGGACGAAGTTTTTAAATAATAAAAAAGCATAAAAAATGAGTCGAAACACAACAAATCTATGTGTTTCGACTCAATTATATTTTTTATAGGATTAATATCCGCCCTCAAGCGAATGAGTCTGAATATCGTGAAGCGTTGTCGGGTGTGAATCCTCGTGCTTGTGAGAACCGAATACCAGCTTCAGGAAAACAGGGCAGAGGATAGAGGTAATAACGATCAGCATAATTGTTGCAATGAGCGGATTGATTCCGCCCGTTTCCTTGATCAGCGAATGACCTGTTGTGTAGACAGCAAGCGCAACCTCACCGCGTGCGATCATTCCGAAACCGATTGTTGCAGAATCCCTTGTGTTGTATTTGCAAAGCCTTGCAACCGAGCCGCAGCCGATAATTTTTCCGATAATTCCGACGGCAACAAACACAAGACCGAAGATCAGGTCGGAGGGTTTAAATGCACTGAAGTCTGCGCTTATTCCGATATAGGCGAAGAAAAGCGGAGAGAATATCATATATCCGTTTGTGAGGACTTTTTTGTCAACAAAATCGGTATCCTTGAGACCGCTGAGCATAATTCCTGCGAGAAATGCGCCCGTAATAGCTGCAATGCCGAAAAAGGTCTCAGCCGCATAGGCATAAAAGAAGCATACCGCAAGGGCAAAAATGCTTGTTCTTCTTGTATGTGGATAGTGCTTGCAGATCCATACAAAGGCGTATTTGATTGGAAAACCGAGACCGATACCGACGGCAAAGAAGCCGAGTGATTTAAGCAATGTCATACCGACGCTTCCGTCACCGTCGAGACTTGTTATCAGACTGAGTGCAACTATACCGAGAACATCGTCAATAATTGCGGCGCTGAGGATTGTTGTTCCGACTTTTGTTTTGAGCTTTCCGAGCTCACGCAGGGTTTCAACGGTTATACCTACGCTTGTTGCGGCAAGAATACAGCCGACGAACAAGGCGTTCATAAGTGTTTCGTGATCCCTAAGCGTTTCAATGCCGCCCATAAAGAGCGCCGTCACAACAGTTCCGAGAGCAATCGGCACAATAACGCCCATAGTTGCAACCATTGTTGCGGCAAAGCCGCTTTTCCTCAGCTCCTTGGTATCCGTTTCAAGACCGCTTGAGAAAAGAATCAGTACAACACCGATCTGAGAAAAGGTCTTTAGAACGTCCATTTCCTCTTGCGTCGGGTTGATGATACCGTTAAAGCTGATTGAATCAATCTGTCCGAATATTGCCGGACCGATCAGAAGTCCTGCAATTACCATACCGACAACCTGCGGAAGACCGAGCATTCTCGAAAGAATACCCATACCCTTAGTTGCAAGGAGGATAATAGCGAGGTAGTAGAGAATTTTTAATACGTCAAAATTCATTGTATCAACTTCCTTTTTTATTTAAGTCTATGCCTTACTAAAATCTGATTTTGTCAATCAAATATTATACTACATTTTTATTAAAAGTCAATCGAATCAGAGAATAATACAGATCAATCCGCTGCAACCCTCGTTAATAACTTTTTCCAGCGTTTCCTGCAATTTCATTCGTGCATCCGTGGGCATTCTGAACAGCTTATTGTGAAGTCCCTCATTGACAAGCTCGTGAAGAGATTTTCCGAAAATATTCGATTCCCATATTTGAGTCGGGTTTTCTTCAAATTCCTTGAGAAGATACATTACAAGATCCTCGGACTGTGACTCACTTCCGACAAGCGGGGCAACCTCGGTGTTTGTATTGACCTTCATCATATGAATAGAGGGAGCGGATGCCTTGAGACGAACGCCGTATTTGCCGCCCTGCTTCATTATTTCAGGCTCTTCAAGATGCAGCTCATCCATTGTCGGCATAACAATTCCGTAGCCTGTTGCCTCAACCTCGTCAAGAGCGTTTTTGATCCTGTCATAGGATTTCTTCGTCTCAGCAAGCTCTCCGACGCAGTTCATCAGATCCTCTTCGTTTTCGATATTGAGTTTGGTTCTTTCTGCGAGAATTTTATAGAACACACCGTTTTCGACGGTTGTTGTTACAACAGCGCTTCCGTCCGAGAGATTGAGACTGTTCATCAGTGCCTTGTCGATGTATTTACAGCGGTTAAGGCTTGCGGAAAAAGCGTTGACGTCTCGAATACGGGTGAGCGAGGCGGCCTCCTTCTTTATATAATCAAATATATCACGCTTGAGCCAGTGCGTTTTTTCGAGAGAAGTTACCCAGCCCGGGAGCTCAACGCAAACCTCCTGAATCGGAAACTCAAAAAGAATCTGTGCAAGAATCGCTTTAATTTTCTCCTCGTCAAGCTCAAGACAGTTTACGGGCATAACGGGAACATTATATTTGCCCGAAAGATCACAACCGAGCTTTCTGACCGATTCACTGTCGGGCTCCGTGCTGTTCAGAAGTACGATAAACGGCTTGTTAAGTTCCTTTAATTCGCTGACGACCCTTTCCTCGGCTTCGGCATACTCATCCCTCGGAATGTCACTTATCGAACCGTCGGTTGTGATCACAAGACCGATTGTTGAGTGCTCGGTAATAACCTTTTGCGTTCCGATTTCCGCCGCCATATTGAACGGAATTTCCTTTTCAAACCACGGTGTCTTGACCATTCTCGGCTGATCATTTTCAATATAGCCGAGAGAGCTCGGAACAATATAGCCTACGCAGTCAATCATTCTCACACTGAAATGAGCATTGTCGGGCAGATTGATTTCAACTGCATTTTCGGGAATAAATTTCGGCTCTGTGGTCATAATCGTTCTGCCCGACGCCGATTGCGGCAATTCGTCCGTTGCACGCTCCCTTTTGCTCTGATCTTCGATGTTCGGAATGACAAGAGAATCCATAAAACGTTTGATGAAGGTGGATTTTCCCGTTCTGACAGGTCCGACAACGCCGATATAAATATCGCCGCCCGTTCTTGTCTGAATATCCTTATAAATGCTTGTACTTGCTGCTGACATAATTTATCCTCCCGTTCAGGCACATTATTTTTTGTTAATACATATGTGAACGGGACGGGTTTTATGAACGCCTCCCGCCGATATCGGCAGAAGGCGTGATTTTTTATTTATTCACAACGTTAACGGGTTTTCCGTCAAGGAATGATTTGAGATTATCGTAAACAACGTCAAGCAGTCTTACTCTTGTTTCATATCCTGCCCACGCTATGTGCGGTGTGATTATACAGTTTTTGCAGTTGAGCAGGGGGTTGTCCTTTTTAGGCGGTTCACAGGAGAGAACGTCAACCGCCGCACCTGCGATTTTTTCACCGTTCAGCGCATCGGCAAGAGCCTGCTCGTCAATAATCGGACCTCTTGCGGTGTTGATAATTATTGAGTTTTTCTTCATCTTGGCAATGAAATCATTGTTTACAATGCCCTTCGTCTCGTTCGTAAGCGGACAGTGGAATGAAATAATGTCACTTTCCTTTGCAAGTTCGTCAAGCGAAACAAATTTGAAATTTTTAAAGCTCGGCTGAGGCTTGGAGTTGTGCACATTGCAGAGTATATTCATTCCGAATGCGTCTGCAATTTTAGCAACCTCGTATCCGATTTTACCAAAACCGATTATGCCGATCGTCTTGCCGGCAAGCTCGATAAGCGGAGTTTTTTGAAAGCAGAAATCCTTGCAGGACGACCATTCACCGGAGTGCACGGCGTCGTTATGAACCGATACTCTGTTATATATTTCAAGAATAAGAGCAAAAGTAAGCTGTGCAACCGCCGAGGTGGAATAGGTCGGCACATTGCATACGGCAATTCCGTGTATCTTGGCTGATTCAATGTCAACTATATTAAATCCGGTTGCGAGGATTCCGATGTATTTGAGCTTCGGAAGCTGTGAGATTGTTTCATCGTCAAGAATAACCTTGTTGTCAAGAATTATATCGGCGTCCTTGCATCTTTCAATTATCTCATCGTGAGATGTGCGGTCGTAAACCGTCAATTCGCCGAGCTTTTCAAACTTTTCCCAGCTGAGGTCGCCAGGATTCGATGTATAAGCGTCCAAAATTACAATTTTCATAATCTGACCTCCATCAATATGTATAAATAAATTATAATATATTTTGCACCGTTTGTGAAGTATTTGGAAGATTTTTTCTTTCTTATTTTTACTTTGACTTAATGGGATCAAAATGATAAAATAAAAATAAAAGGGGGGAGCTTCCGTGAATCCGTTTAAGGTCAATAAGGTGATAAAAGAAAGCGATCTTAACGATAGTCCTATCAGTATTGACACGCTGAGTAGGCTCTGCGGCGGTAAGATCAGACACCGATATCTGAGAATGTCGCAGGATGTTTTTGCCTGCCCCGAAAGTAAGCATTTCCCGAGGCACTGGGTCGAGGGATTAAAACTGCACAGCTGGATCACATTGTGGTTCTATAATCCGCCTAAAATTGAACAGGATAAGAAGGAAGAAGATAAAATTTCCAAGTGACCGTTTCGCACGGTCATTTTTTTATTGCTATTGTCGATGTCATATGATATAATAAATTAACAATATTATGAAATTTACCGGGGTGATTATATGGCAGATATCAAGAAAAAATGGTACAAGGAAATGTGCGTTTATCAGATCTGGACAAGGAGCTTTTGCGACAGCAACGGCGACGGCATAGGTGATTTGCCCGGAGTATACAGCAAGCTCGATTATCTCAAGGAACTCGGCGTTGACGGAATATGGTTCTCTCCGATTTATCCCACTCCGAATGCCGACTACGGCTATGATATTTCGGATTACAGAAACATTAATCCCGAGTTCGGCACGCTTGAGGATTTCAAAAAGATCCTTGACGGTGCTCACGAACGTGGGATGAGAGTTTTTATGGATCTTGTCGTTAATCACACCTCCGACGAACACGAATGGTTCAAGGAGAGCGCAAAGAGCGTTGACAATCCGTATCACGACTATTATATCTGGCGCAAGG
>OQVL01000739.1_pt1 | contig 18190 bp, 15 predicted proteins | sample 1691501 | NCBI WGS metagenome assembly OQVL01 (sample SAMN03418253, study PRJEB22391) | human gut metagenome | biome: human-gut; feature: organic feature; material: feces | host: Homo sapiens | place: Tanzania | collected 2013-01 | reverse complement strand
TGCTTTTCGTTCATTATGCTGCATCTTCCTGAATCTCATAAAAATCTCACGTAATAAAAGTCGGAGAAATTACAAAAAGATAATTTTTGATAGCTTTCTTTAAATACTTGAATTCCTCCTGCAACTCCTCGATGTCCTTCTGATAAACCTTTACCTTACAATGCAACTTCTTGAAATGGATATTCCAATGGTAATAGCCCTTAATATGATGGATGAAGTTACAGGTAACCAAGGTTCTATTGATGTAAATACAATGGAAAAAATGCTGGGTGTACCGGTTATTCCAATTTCAGCAGCAAAAAATGAAGGTGTTGATGAACTTATCAAACACGCACTTCATATTGCTCAGTATCAGGAAAAGCCATTGCGTCAGGATTTTTGTGACAAAAATGACCATAACGGTGCAGTCCATCGTTGTATTCACGCAGTAATTCACTTAATAGAGGACCATGCAGAACAAGCAGATATTCCTGTAAGGTTTGCAGCTACTAAGGCAATAGAGGGTGACCACCTAATTCTAGATAAGTTGAACCTTGATGAAAACGAAATGGAAATGCTTGAGCATATTGTCCAGCAACTTGAAACAGAAAGACAACTTGACAGAAATGCCTCAATAGCTGATATGCGTTTTGAATTTATCGAAAAACTTTGGTGCCGATACATAACCAGTCAGTTTCTTTACCAACTTATGTATCTCTTCTATCGCCTCTGCACAAGCATTGAATACCTCATTCTCACTTGCAGGCTTGTCCCCTCTTGCATCCACCTGATTATGATAGACGTAAACGATATTCTTGCCCTGAATCAACTCCCTAATTCGTGCCTGATTAGCATTTGCCACTTCATCAAATGACAAAGCCACATTATTTCCATTATAAGACTTCAGAATCTTATCTCTCTGCTCCATACTTGCACATGCCTGTCCGTCAACAGTCACATTCAAGTTGCAATCCACCTGCATCTCTTTATGTGGAAGCAGACTCGCCATTCCTACTGATGTAACAGAAGGCAGGCAGCTAAGCATACACTCCATCTTTGGTGTACACTTCTCGTCCAATTCCAATCTACCGAAAAGTTCCTTTGCACACTCATATCGAAAAGCATCGCGGATACGCTTACATCTAAATAAGCTCATCTCTGCCGAAGGCAATGGGATGATAAAGATTTGTCTTATATGAATTTTTTTTCCTTCAAAATAATGTCACTATTGTCACCGTACAAGATAGCTATTTGATAATCAGCTGTTTACGGGTGACATTAAAGGCTTTTTCTAATGTCACCTAATGTCACCCATGCCCCCGATGCCACGCTACGGCAAAAAAGACGGATTTGGAGGTTTTTGAACCGACGATGTGGGAAAAGGAGGCACGGCATATTGGTGGTCAGGAAATAAAAACAGCGACCTTATTCAATGCATAAATATGCACTTTGAGCCGTATATTTATGCAGTTTCTCGTTAAGCCCATTTGACAAAATGAAAGTGCCTTTATTGCGTTGTCAAAGAGGCTCTTTGACAGCCTCATTAAGCCACTTTGACGACCTCAAAGAGGCTTAATGACAAAGTAGGGGTGTATTTAAGAGCTGTTAACAATTCGTGATTAGATTTTAACTATAATTTTGCGCATCATGAAAGAGTAAAGCCTTGTTTGCTATCTTTCTGTCATTCTGTATATTTATGCAAAACCGGGGTAAAAACGTTCCTTTTTTAACATTTTGACATCCTTTGCAAAGCATGTTTGAAAGCCCAAACACCATCACTTGAAGATTGTAACATGCCATTTATGAAGCATAACCATGGTACTTACGAAGCGTATCCATGGTACTTATGAAGCGTAACCATGGTACTTACGAAGCGTAACCATGGTACTTACGATGCGTAACCATGGTACTTACGATGCGTAACCATGGTACTTACGATGCGTAACCTTGGCATTTACGATGCGCAAACTGCAATATTGCTTATTTTTTGCCTTCGAACGACTCAAGCCAGTGATCGATGAGCATTCTTGCCAGACTGAGCTTTTCGGGTATGGTTGGCAGGTTGTGGCGGTTGAACCATCCGCCGTATGCCAACTCCGACTGCTGCAACTTTATCTCACCTCCGGCATAGTCGGCATAGAATCCTACCATCAGTCCGCAAGGGTAGGGCCACGGTTGCGAAGCATAGTAGCGTATGTTCTTTATGTCGAGTTGGGTCTCTTCCTTTACTTCTCTTTTAACAGCTTCTTCGAGAGTTTCACCTGTTTCTACAAATCCTGCAACGAGCCCGTAGAATGGTTTCTTGAAATTTTTTGCGTGAACAAGCACAACCTCGTCACCACGGCTTATTAGCACAATAATGGCTGTCTGCAACTGTGGCCATGTTTCTTTTCCGCAACTTGTGCAGCGTTTGGATATTTCGGTGTGCATGACCATCGGAGCGCCACATGTAGAGCAGAAACGGGTGTTGTTGTTCCAATAGAGCAGCTCATGGCATTTTCCTGCCTTCAGATACATCTCTTTGTCGAGTTTGTAATATGAGGCCCGAAGGTCGCACATCTCGTAACCGTGACAACCGTCGGCCTCATTTGCTTCGCTTTCAAGAAAAACACCTGTGGCTTTGGTGTCAACAGTCTTTACTTTGCAGCCGTTGAGGCTTGGCGAAACATCAAGTATCTCGTCGCCGTCGTTCAGATTTATAGGGCACTCTTCTCCCGTAGGAACAGTGTAGCCTCCTTCTGCCGTGCGCTGGAGCAAGAGGTCGTGGTGGTTGAAAATAAACCAATAATACATATAATTATGAGCTATAATTGTTGTTCTTTCGTTTTTTGCTGTTTCTGTCTTTCTTCCTTATTTCGTTTCAGAATTTTTGCCCTGCCGTTTTTTTTGCACATATCCCTCAGCACTTTGGGTTTTCAATGTCTTTTTCTTTCCTTTCTTGCGTTTCAACCCGAAAAGGTCGGATAAAGAAGAAAAGTCTTTCTTCATGAGAAGACCTATACCCTGGGTGTTGAGACTGTTGCGTGTGAAATAGCGGTCGTTGGTCTTGTTGTAGAAGTTGATGGCCAGGTTGCCGTTGGGGTAGAGCAGGTACTTGAGGTCGAAATCGCCTATGAAGCTCGTTGTGGCGTTGGCGTTGTCGCGGTATCCGAACTGGCCGTCTACAAGGAGACGGCCCGACAGCAGACGGCCTGACAGCAGACCTTCATACTCGGCATTGTTGAAGCCTTCGGTGCCGGTCGAAATGTTGGCGCCGAAGTTCCAGTTGCTGTGAGAGGTGAGGCTTCCAAGAACCTCGTTTACCTGTTGCATGATGGTGCCGCTCAATATGCTCTGCATCGCCAGCGATGCCTGGCTCTGCTGGTTGGGGTTGTCCACGCCAGCGTTGTTGCGGCCCTGCGCCATGAAGCGGCCAACGGCCAAGAGATAGAGCACCTGTTGGTTCATCTCCTCCTCGCTGTTTATAAGGCTGTACACCATCTGTCTTGCATCAGAGCTTATGGACGGTATGTCCAAGCTAAAGTCGACATGTGGTGCTGCCGGTGTGCCCGATATGTTCATTATGCAGTCGACCTTTGTATTGTTGCTCGTGAACGACTTGCCAATGTTCAGGTCTGCCAGACTCACACTTGCCAACGAGTAGACCGCGTTGAGGTTCAGCGTTGCAGCAAACGGGTCGCCGCCAAAGTTTATCGTTCCTCCTTGTCTGAAGAGGAAGTCGCGCTTAAGGAAATTTTGCACCGTGAGCTTATAATGCCCTGTGTCCACGACATAATTGCCGAAGAGGTCAAATCCGCCTTTGTTAAAGTAGTTGGCCTTCAGCACGCCGTGTCCGTTAAGCGTAATGTAGTCGCCGCTCTGGTTGTCCATGAGCAGTTTTATGGTGGCGTCGGGTGTGCAGTTGATAAGGAAATTGATCTTCATGTCCGAAGCAATGTCTCTCTCCTTGTCTTCTTCTTCTGCGTCCTTGCTGCTTGCTATGTGTAGCGTGTCCTTCTCTACCTTGTGGTGCGAGGTCCATGTAAGAAAATCTTGCGTTCCTATTGCGTCTGGCGAAGCCACATTGTACACGATAACACTTCCCTTCTCAGGCACTCCGTTCACGTTTATGGTCACCTCGCCGCTTCGTCCGTTTATGTGGCAGTCGCCGGTCATGTAAGCTGTGCCATAGAACGTGTTTCCGTCGAAGGTGTGTGTGTCGTACGCCAACAGGTGCTGCGCCTCTATTCCTATGTCGTAGGTCAGACGTGTGAGATGCTGGTGTCCGAGCTTTCCGTTCACAATGCCAATGTTCCCGTTTCTGTCGTATATGGTGTCGTTCTCAAGGTAAATGGCATCGGGGATGCATCTCACCCTTGCGTTCTTCATTGTGTAGGTGGTGTTGAGAGGTGTAATTCTCATCGATCCACTTGCCACGAGCTGTCCGGTGAGGTTTATGTTGCTCAGCGGTCCTGCCACGGTCACCTTGCCATTAGCCTCGCCGTCGATGTTGTCCATAAAGCTTGAGCAGAAACTGTGCATAAACTCTATGCGTGTGTGTTTGGCCGTGATGTCGAGTTTTATGTCACTTCTTTGCGGCGACACGTTACCCTCTATTATGGTTCGTCTCTCCGTGCCGTTGTTGTCGAGACGGTCTATTGCCTCTGCCGCGATGTCTATCTGTTTGAGCGAGTTGTTGAGGTCCACGTTGGCGTGAAGTGTGCCCATTCGTCCATCCTCAAACCTGAAGTCGTCAACCCTCAGGCGAGCATAAGCCTTTGGCTGTTGGGCAAAAGGAGCCGCCACGGTAGCCGTTCCTGTGGCCATGCCAGAGAATTCTACCGAGTGGAAATTGACGAGGTTTAAAATATAGCTGATGTTTATGTCCTTCAGCTCCACGTTCAGCGAGTCGTTAAGGTCCTTCGTTGCTCTTCCGTCAATGGCAATGCTCTGCTTGTCGTGGCAAATTTTGAAGCCGTTCACGCGCAAGTTGTCCTTGGCATATTCAACCGTAGCAGGCAACACCTGCCACACCGTGTCGCCAATAGTTACGACCGACGGGTTCAGTTCAACATGTGCCACCGACGTGCCCTCCTCGTTCTTGTAGAAGTGTGTGCGTGTGCTGAGCGTTCCCCTTATGGGTTGGTCTTCGTTGTCGTTCAGTCGCAGCGTGGCTCCCAGCGTGTTGTTGGCCGCATTTGCATCGAGCATGTAAGACGTTATCTTGTTGTTGTCCATGAGTTTCTTCAACCTCATGTCCGTGTGCAACGTGTCGTTGGTCGTTCGTGCTGTGAGCGCCAGGTCTTTATATGTGGTGCCGTTGTAGGCGAACGCTGGCAAGTTGATCTTCATGTCAACCTGTTCGTTGTGGTCATCGAGCATGGCCTTTATGGTGAGGGGTTGGTCCACAATAAAGTTTGCTCCTGTGAGCTTTCTCAGCAGACGCGTGTCGCTGATCTTGGCACACATGGTGAAATTGTTGCTGTGCTTCTTTTCGTATGTCAGCGTTGTGCCAGGGAGCGACTGGATGTGCTTTGCCACAATATTTTTCATGCTTGCCAGGATAGAGTGATAGTTGAACTGTCCCGTCAAGCTCATCTGGCAGAAGTCTGAATTGAGTGCGAGGTTATGATCCTTGCCGTGGTCATGAGATGTGATTGTTATGTCGCCCGGCACAATGATCTCGTCGCTGAAGGCGAATGCCATATTGGTAAACGTGATGTTGCCCACTATGTCGTTAAGGCTGTGTCCGCTAATGTCGGCCTTAATGTTCATGTTTGCAGCAAGATCTGCTTGTTTGGTAAGCACTCCAATGGCAGCAGGGTAGAGGTTCCTTATCTCAGCCGTGAGGTTAAGACTCGGTTTCTTTGGCGAGCGGTCTGCTGCACCCTCCACGTTTATCTGTCCTCTTGTGTCGTTAACGGCAATTTTTCCACTTATGGCTGTGCCTTGTGTCGTTATGTCTGCCCTGATGTCTTTATATGTGTTCTTTTTAAATTCTATGCTTTCCACCACGCCGTTCACCGTCATGTGGTCCATGTCTGTGCCTTTAGCCTTGATGTGAGCCGCCACGCCCGCCACGTCGCACCCGTTTATCACTCCCGCTACATTAAAGTTTTTGGTGTAAGCTTCAGCTGTCATGTTGCCGTTGTGTCGTCCCGCCATAAGCGTCAAGTTTCCTGCCGAAGAGAGCAGCTGTCCGCGCATAGACACATCGTTGCGGTTGCCTCCTGCCGAGCCCTTGAACTGAACAAAAAGCTTGTCGTTTATTGTTTCTGGCCATGTTGTGCCCGTTGCTCTGCATGCCATTTGGGCAAAGGCTGCCGTGGCATGTAGATCGTTTATGTTTATGTTCCAGCGTCTCGCGGCTTGCATGTCGCTCAATGAACCGTTGGCTTTAAGACGGAAGCCGCCGTCGGTTGAAGCTACGGCGAGGTTCTTTATCGTAAGTGTCGAGCTCGTGCCGCTGAACGTCGTGTGAAGGTTTATGCAAGTGTTGCCAGCACCATTCGAGCTTCCCGCACCAGGCGCCGCGCCATTGTCTTGTCCGTTATTTTTGGCCGATGTGCGTAGTGAGGGTAAGAGGAAGGCAAAATCGGCAGGTGAGATGTTGCTTCCGTCTATGCTTCCGCTGTATTGAAGCGTTGCTAGTATTATGCTGTTCTTATCTGTTGAATAAGAGGCTGTTATGTATGGTATGCTGATGTCGCTGTTTGGCAGTTTTAGATTAAAGTTTCGCAACTCAGCCCCATGTCTTCCTGCTGTTGCTGCGAATGCCAATGAGCGTAGCTGTAGTCCGCCTTTCTCCTTAAGGGCAAGGCGTTTTATCTTCACCGCAATAGAGTCGGGTGTAAGCTTGTTAAGGATGATGTGTGCACTAATGTCGCGCAGCTCCACGTCGTTTGTCGTCATCTTCTGTGTGCTGCATGTGTGCTCCTTCTGCTGTCTGAACGAGAGAGCGCCGTTGCGTATGATGAGCGAGTTTATCTGCAAGTCTATGGGTTTGCTTTCCTTCTTCTCCTTCTGTTGCAGCGAGTCGGCTATAAACTGGAAGTTAAACTGTCCTTTTCTAACGTCTTTATACACGTTTGCCTTCATTCCGAAGAGCTGAATGGCGGAGATGCTTATTTTGCCCTTTGCAAGCTCGTAAAGGCTGACCTTGACCGACAGACGCGATGTCTTGAGCAGGTTCTCACCCCATTGGTCTGGCACGTTCACATCGTCAATGATGAGTCGGTTGAAGAAGCCAAGATCTATGCGCCCCACGCTCACCTTTGTTCCAATCTTTTCACTCAGAGCCTCGCTCACATATGTAGCCAACGAGCGTTGCACCATGGGCACATGGAGCATCGCTACAACCACAAGATAGGCTCCCAGGAGGCATCCTATGGCTATATTTATTATGTGTTTAAAGTGTTTTATCGCCTACAGTTTTACCAGTTTTACAATCCTTTTTTTGTAAGTTTGGCAAAATTAGCACATTTTTTTATCATAGCGAAGCAAAAGGACGATTTTCTCTTGCTTACTTTTGATTTTTTTTCGTAAATTTGCATCGCAATTTGCACAAAGGCTATGGCAAGTCCACCGCCGCATGTACAAAACATGTGGTTACTTATAAGAATGAAAATAGTGAAATTTCCTACAAGATAATTTTTATTTATACTTAATATTTTTATGGCGAATGTAATTAAGTTACGCAAAGGCTTAGACATCAACCTCAAAGGCAAGGCTTCAGACAAGGTGGCCACTTTGGGCGTCGGTGGTCTCTACGCCCTTGTTCCCGACGATTTTACAGGTGTTAAGCCCAAGGTGGTTGTCAAGGAAGGCGACCATGTAAAGGTGGGTGACGCCCTGTTTGTCAACAAAAATTGTCCCGAGGTCCAGTTTGCATCTCCCGTTAGCGGTGAGGTCACAGCCGTGCTGCGCGGCGACCGTCGTAAGCTCCTTCGCGTTGTAGTGAAGGCCGATGGCGAGCAGCAGTATGCTTCGTTTGGTTCTTGTGACCTGTCATCGCTCGATGGCGAGGGTGTCAAGGCAAAGCTTCTTGAGGCAGGCCTCTTCGGTTTCATCTTCCAGTTGCCTTATGGCGTGTCTACTACACCCACGACCACTCCTAAGGCTATCTTCGTGAGCGCGTTCCGTGACATGCCTCTGTCAGCCGACTTTGAGGTGGAGCTGCGTGGCGAGGAAACCAACTTCCAAACCGGTCTTTCCGCTCTCTCAAAGATCGCGAAGACTTATCTTGGCATCAGCGCCCAGCAGACAAACGCCGCCCTCACCTCAGTCAAGGACGTAGAGGTGACCGTGTTTGACGGTCCTTGCCCTGCAGCCAACGTGGACGTGCAGATCAACAACATCTCACCCGTTAACAAGGGCGAGACCGTGTGGCGTGTAGACCCCACCTTTGTGCTTTTCATCGGACGTCTGTTCAACACAGGCCGTGTCGACATGACCCGCACCGTGGCTTTGGCTGGCAGCGAGATGGCTGACCCATCGTATGTCAAGACCATGTATGGTGCTCAGCTCAGCAGCGTGTTGGGTTCGCAGCTCTCACGCAAGAGCGGCGTGCGCCTTATCAACGGCAACCCCTTGACAGGCGTGAAGACCTCTCTTGAGGACGGCTTTGTTGGTGTGCGCTCATCAGAGGTGACCGCCATTCCTGAGGGCGACAATGCTGACGAGATGCTCGGATGGATCATGCCGCGCCTCGACCAGTTCTCTGTTAACCGCAGCTATTTCAGCTGGCTCTTCGGCAAGAAGAAAGAATATGTTCTCGATGCCCGTGTGAAGGGTGGCGAGCGCCATATGATCATGAGCGGCGAGTATGACAAGGTGCTGCCCATGGATATCTACAGCGAGTATCTTATCAAAGCCATCATAGCCGGCGACATCGACAAGATGGAACAGCTTGGCATTTACGAGGTTGCTCCTGAAGACTTTGCCTTGGCCGAGTTTGTTGACTCGTCAAAGCTTGAGCTGCAGCACATCGTGCGCGAAGGCCTCGACATGCTGAGAAAAGAGAACGCATAACAATAAACTAAAAAAATACAAAGAGAAAAGTATGAATTTTCTAAGAAAATATCTTAACGACATCAAGCCCAACTTCGAGCCTGAGGGAAAGCTCCACGCCTTCCGCAGCTTGTTTGACGGCTTTGAGACTTTCCTGTTTGTACCCAACAACACATCTAAGACCGGTACCAACATTCACGATGCCATCGACTCGAAGCGCATCATGAGCTTCGTGGTCATTGCTTTGTTGCCGGCTCTGCTGTTTGGTATGTACAACGTGGGATATCAGAATTACAAGGCTGCAGGCACTTTGGCCGACGCTTCGTTCTTCTCAATGTTCATCTACGGTGCCTTGCAGGTGCTTCCTAAAATTATTGTAAGCTATGTGGTGGGCCTCGGCATCGAGTTTGCTTGGGCACAGTGGAAGGGTGAAGAAATTCAGGAGGGCTTCCTTGTGTCGGGTATCATCATTCCGCTTATCATCCCCGTGGGCTGTCCGTTGTGGGCTCTTGCCATAGCTGTGGCCTTTGCTGTGGTCATAGGCAAGGAAATCTTCGGCGGCACAGGCATGAACATCTTTAACGTGGCTCTTATCACACGCGCATTCCTCTTCTTCTCATACCCCACAAAGATGAGTGGCGATGCAGTATGGGTTGCCAACGACACAATCTTCGGCTTGGGCAACACTCTGCCCGACACGTTTACCTGCGCCACACCGCTTGGCCAGATAGCTCAGGGAGCAGCCGTAAACAGCAACCTCTGCGACATGATAACCGGCCTTATTCCTGGCTCCATTGGCGAAACCAGCGTGATAGCCATAGCCATTGGTGCTGTTCTGCTGCTTGCCACAGGCATAGCCTCATGGCGCACCATGCTCAGCGTGTTTGTGGGCGGTGCTGCAACAGCTTACATCTTCCAGGCCCTTGGCATGACACCTATCTCTTGGTATGAGCACCTCGTGCTTGGTGGCTTCTGCTTTGGTGCCGTGTTCATGGCCACCGACCCCGTGACTTCGGCTCGCACACAGTGTGGACAGTTCTGGTATGGTGCCATTATCGGCATCATGGCTGTCATCATCCGTGTTATGAACCCAGGATATCCTGAGGGTATGATGCTTGCCATCTTGTTCATGAACATGTTCGCTCCGCTCATCGACTACTGCGTAGTGCAGAAGAACATCTCTAAGCGAATGAAACGTTTAACCAACAAATAACCACAATCGGAATATGGAAGAAACAAAGAAAAAGGGTCTGAACACTAGTTCAAACTCCTACACAATCATATATTCTGTCGTTATCGTAGTTATCGTTGCGTTCTTGCTTGCCTTCGTGTCTTCTACACTCAAGCCGCAGCAGGACGAGAACGTGGCTCTCGACAAGAAGAAGCAGATTCTCGCAGCCCTCAACATCCGCGACATCGACGGAGTTGAGGCTACAGAACAATATAATAAGGTGGTTACAGCCGACAAGATCATCGACCGCAACGGCGAGGAGGTTGAGGCTGGAAAGCAGGGTGGCACAGAAGCTGGCTTCCTCTGCAACAGCGCTTCTACCAAGGAAGGCAAGCTTGCTCTCTACGTTTGCAACGTCGACGGCGAGACCAAGTACGTCATCCCTGTTTACGGTATGGGTCTTTGGGGCGGCATCAGCGGCTACATTGCCCTGAACGCCGACAAGCAGACCGTATATGGAGCTTACTTCAACCACGAGGGCGAGACCGCTGGTCTTGGTGCCGAAATCAAGGATTCTCGCGTATGGCAGGATCAGTTCAAGGGCAAGCATGTCTTTGCCGCAGGCAAGGAAGGCGTGGCTCTCTCTGTAGTGAAGAAGAACGAGGTTAGCGATCCTACAACCCAGTGCGACGCCGTGACAGGCGCAACACTTACTTGTAACGGTGTGAGCGACATGCTCAAGAACGGCCTCGGTGAGTACACAAAATTCTTAACATCTAAATAAGGAGGAGGAACAAGATTATGAGTTTGTTTTCAAAAGAGAATAAGGCTGCATTCACCAATCCTCTGAACCTCGACAACCCAATCCTCGTACAGGTACTCGGTATCTGCTCGGCTCTTGCCGTGACATCGCAGCTTAAGCCTGCCATCGTGATGGGTCTTGCCGTGACGGTGATTACAGCATTTGCTAACGTCATTATCTCAATTATCCGCAACACCATACCTAACCGCATTCGTATTATCGTGCAGCTTGTGGTCGTTGCCGCTCTCGTGACAATCGTGAGCCAGATCCTTAAAGCTTTCGTCTACGACGTTAGCGTTGAGCTCTCGGTTTATGTAGGTCTTATCATAACCAACTGTATCCTCATGGGTCGTCTTGAGGCGTTCGCCATGCAGAACAAGCCTTGGCCCAGCTTCCTCGACGGTGTGGGTAACGGTCTTGGCTACGCTTACATCCTTGTTGCTGTTGGCGGTCTGCGCGAGTTCTTCGGTCGTGGCTCTCTGTTTGGTTTCCAGATCATCCCTCAGCCTGTCTACGATGCAGGCTACATCAACAACGGTATGATGACCATGCCCGCCATGGCGCTCATTCTCTTGGGATGTGTGATATGGGTTCACAGAGCTTACTTTTATAAAGAAAAATAATGTTGAATGTTGAGAGTTGAATGTTGAATTGTTGCGTAACCGCAATCGGCTCGGCCGATAATTCAAAGTTCAAAACTCAAAACTCAAAATTCAAACAATGGAACATTTAATAAGCTTATTCTTTAGATCTATTTTCGTCGACAATATGATCTTCGCTTTCTTCCTCGGCATGTGTTCGTTCCTTGCCGTGTCGAAGAATGTGAAGACATCATTGGGTCTAGGGCTTGCCGTGACATTTGTGTTGCTTGTCACCGTGCCCGTCGACTATCTGTTGCAGACCAAGGTGCTGGGTCCCAACTGTCTTGTTGAGGGCGTAGACCTTTCTTACCTGAGCTTCATCCTCTTCATTGCCGTCATTGCCGGCATCGTGCAGCTCGTGGAGATGGTTGTCGAGAAATACTCTCCGTCGCTCTATGCGGCTCTCGGTATCTTCTTGCCCCTTATCGCCGTAAACTGTGCCATCATGGGTGCTTCGCTCTTCATGCAACAGCGCATAAACCTCGACCCGTCTAATACACAGTATATTGGCAATGTGGTCGACGCCATCGTTTACGCTCTTGGTAGCGGCATTGGCTGGACCTTGGCCATCGTGGCTATGGGTGCCATTCGCGAGAAGATGCAGTATAGCGATGTGCCAAAGCCTCTGCAGGGTCTCGGCATTACATTCATCACCGTAGGACTCATGGCAATGGCCATGATGTGCTTCTCTGGTCTTAAAATATAATAAGGAGGACTCAACGTTATGAACACATCATTTATAATTGCAAGTATCGGAGTTTTCCTTATTGTGATACTCCTCTTGGTTGTTCTCCTGCTTGTGGCTAAGAAATTCCTCAGTCCGAGCGGCAATGTTAACATCCTTATCAATGGCGACAAGACCCTTAACGTGCCACAAGGCTCTTCGCTCATGACCACGCTTAACGAGAACGGCATCTTCCTGCCTTCAGCATGTGGCGGCAAGGCAAGTTGTGGACAATGTAAGGTTCAGGTGCTTGAGGGAGGCGGTGAGATTCTCGACTCGGAGAAGCCTCACTTCACACGCAAGCAGATCAAGGATCATTGGCGTCTCGGATGCCAGTGTAAGGTTAAGAGCGACATGAAGATCAAGGTGCCCGACTCGGTTATGGGTGTCAAAGAGTGGGAGTGTACGGTTATTTCCAACAACAATGTGTCTTCGTTCATCAAAGAGTTTAAGGTGGCGCTGCCTCCTGGCGAGCACATGGACTTCATTCCTGGCTCTTATGCTCAGATCAAGATTCCTGCATATGACTGCATTGACTATGATAAAGACTTCGACAAGTCGCTCATTGGAAAAGAATATATTGGTGCATGGGAGAAGTTCAACATCTTCTCGCTCAAGGCCCACAATCCCGAGCCTACCGTGCGTGCCTACTCAATGGCCAACTACCCAGATGAGGGCGATATCATAACCCTCACCGTCCGCATTGCCACAACACCGTTCTTGCCTCGCCCACAGGTGGGCTTCCAGAACGTGCCTACTGGCATTGCCTCTTCATACATCTTCTCGCTCAAACCTGGCGACAAGGTTATGATGTCGGGTCCTTATGGTGACTTCCATCCCAATTTCACCTCTGGCAAGGAGATGATATGGATTGGTGGTGGTGCAGGTATGGCTCCGCTCCGCGCTCAGATCATGCACATGACCAAAACGCTCCATACACGCGACCGCGAGCTCCACTTCTTCTATGGAGCACGCGCTTTGGGTGAAGCCTTCTTCCTTGAAGACTTTTGGGAGCTGGAGAAGGAATACCCCAATTTCCATTTCCACCTCTCGCTCGACCGCAAGGACCCCGTTGCCGATGCTCAGGGCGTGAAATATTATGAGGGATTTGCCGTTAATTGCATTCGCGACACCTATCTTAAGGACCACGATGCACCCGAAGACTGTGAATATTACCTCTGCGGCCCTCCAATGCTTATCAAGACCGTTACCGACTATCTCGATTCGCTCGGCGTAGATCCTGAGAGCATTATGTACGACAATTTTGGTTAATGTTTTTGTTGTCTTGTAGATAAGGACAGCGAATAGACCACAAAAATCTTATTATTTTCAAGGCCACTACTTTTTTTAAGGTAGTGGCTTTGTTTTTTCGATTTTTTTTGTGTTGTTTTCTATGGTTATTGCTAATTTTGCAAATTGAAACTATATTTTTGATTAAGATATATTTGTAATAACTGATAAAATTGAATATATGTATTTTACCGGACTTATCATCGCTGTAAGCACATTTCTTATCATAGGTGTCTTTCATCCGGTGGTTATAAAATGTGAGTATTATTTCGGCACACGTCTGTGGTGGGTCTTCCTTCTGCTCGGTATAGCGTTCATCGTGGCGGCGCTGTTTATAAGCAACGTGCTGGCTTCGGTGCTTTGCGGCGTTACGGGAGCCTCATGTCTGTGGAGCATTGGTGAGATTTTTGAACAGAAACAAAGAGTGAAGAAGGGATGGTTCCCAATGAACCCTAAACGAAAGGCCGACTATGAAGACTGAATTGGTGTTTGTAGGCAAGACCTCCGACAAGCGTTTCGAGGCTGCTATCGACGATTATGTCAAGCGTGTGGAACACTACATGCCTGTGAAGCTCACCGTCATCCCAGCTCTTAAGAACACCAAAAATCTGAGCGAGGAGCAACAAAAGGTGGCCGAGGGCGACCTTATCTTGAAACAGGTGCAGCCCGGTGACACGCTCGTGCTCTGCGATGAGCGCGGCAAGGAGATGCGAAGTGTTGAGTTTGCACAATGGCTTGAAGCTCTGCAACAAAGGGCTCGCAAGCTTGTGCTTGTGATAGGTGGCCCTTACGGTTTCGCCAAGGCCGTTTATGATCGGGCCGACGATCTTGTGTCGTTATCGCGCATGACATTCTCACATCAGATGGTGCGTCTGGTGCTGGCTGAGCAGGTTTATAGGGCCTGCACCATCATTAAAGGCGAACCTTATCATCATGAGTAGACGCATTGTGTGGGTTGACATGGCTCGCGGACTGGCCATGCTCACCATTCTATGGGCGCACACCAGCGTCTATTATGCCGATGGCTTTGCATCGTCTTATACACTGACTGTGCTTAACGCCTTGGCTGTCTTCTTCTTTGTGTCAGGCTACCTCTTTATGTCTCCCGACAAACAGTTTTCTGTAGGGCACAAACTGCGTTCGGTTTTCAGAAGTTTGGTTGTGCCTTACCTCATCTTTACGCTGGCCATGGCTTTTCCTAAAGCTGTGGCTCATGGTAGCGACGTCAATCTTCTGTCGCTTATTATGCCTGTGCTCAACGGCGAAGCTTCATGGTTTGTGTCTTCGCTCATTGTGGTCCAGGCTTATTATTGCCTGGTCTTGTTTGGGCGTCAGTTTCTTTGTCCTAAGGGTGTAGCAAGAGCATTTGCTTTTGAGATATTTGGCGTGTTTCTTCCCTTTATTGTGTTTGTGAGCTTTTTTCGATACTGCTCCAACATATTGTCTGTTTCTACTATTGCTCTAACTTTTGTCTTTATAGGTCGCCTGTATAGAATGGTGGAGTGGTGGCTTGGAAATGTGCTCTCTGAAGGAAATGTTAGAGAACGTAAAATTACAGAACTAAAACATTCTTTCGTTTCAACATGTCACCGATGGCGCTTGCCGTTGCTTCTTGTGCTTGCCGGTGTGCTTGTTTACATAAAGGTGTGGGAATGGAAGCATGATGTAGAGATTATCTTTTATGTTGTGAAGATTCCTTCGTTTTTGCTGTTTTATGTCGACACGTTGCTTTCATGTCTGCTGGTTGTGGGTGTTTGTAAGGTGCTGCCGCACGTTAAGGTGTTGGCATGGTTGCGCTGGACAGGTAGCCACAGTTTGGTGTTCTATTTCGTTTGTGGCGGCATCCCGTTGCTTGTGTCGCGTGTTCTGCCTTCGTTTAACGGCAACGTGCTGTTGCTCCTTCTCGCTTTCGGCTTGGTGTGGGTGTTCTCAGCTGTTGTGGCGTGGGTGGTCTATAGGTTTGCGCCTTGGATTGTGGGGAGGCGATAATAGAAACAATATGGAACAAAATTTTAATATGCCGTAAAGCTGAGGATAACCTGATGGAAAAACGTGCTGTAAAGAAACGTGCTGGAAAGTTGACGTGATAGAATAACAAAAAAGCAACCAACATTGTTGGTTGCTTTTATGAGGTGCCTGGCGGATTCGAACCGCCGTAGACGGTTTTGCAGACCGTTGACTAAGCCACTCATCCAAGGCACCGTGGCATCATTTCTGATTTGCGGTTGCAAAGGTACAACATTTTATTTGTTTTACCAAATGTTTTGCACACTTTTTTTATCTTTCTTTTTGCTTTTATCTGCTTTTTCCTTCTTTTATCCTTTTTTTCTCACTCTCTTATCCCTTTTTCTTTGCTGTCCTTGCTTGCAGAATACTTTCACGTCCTTTCTTTTGGTCTGTCATCGTATGGTCTGTCATCGCAACCTTTCTTGTCTTTAAGAAATTTCTTGTCATGTTTTTTTGAGCACGCATCTTTAATAGGGCAGCCATAGCAACGGCCTCCCGCATTTTTTATAACCATCCTTATGCGCCACGCAGCATAAGAGAGGGCGATGAGTAATATTGTTATTACGATGATTAGCTGGAACATGGAATAAGATGTTTTGTGAAGAGAGAAAAGTGAAGAATGAAGAATTCCTGTGCTTTGCTTCCTTGTTTTCCTTAACAATCAGCCTTAGTATTGAATTCCTCACTCTTCACTCTTTACTTTTCACTCTTTACTTTAAACGCTTTGCTTTAGTATGCGAACAGCGGATAGTTTTTCATCGTTTCGTTCACCTTTTTGCGCACGTTAGCAATAACCTGTTCGTTCTCAGGATCGTTGAGCACCTCCTCAATGAGCTCTGCAATGAGCACCATGAGGTCTTCCTTTGCACCGCGTGTGGTGATGGCAGGCGTGCCGAGACGGATGCCTGATGTCTGGAAGGCGCTTCGTGTGTCGAACGGTACCATATTCTTGTTACAGGTAATGTCGGCAGCCACGAGAGCGTTTTCAGCTACCTTTCCTGTGAGCTCAGGATACTTGTTGCGAAGGTCCACGAGCATAGAGTGGTTGTCAGTACCGCCGCTCACGATGTCGAAGCCACGCTTTACCAGCTCATCGGCGAGCACGGCAGCATTCTTCTTTACCTGTGTGGCATATTCCTTGAACTCGGGTTGCAGAGCCTCGCCAAAGGCAACAGCCTTGGCTGCGATGACGTGTTCAAGTGGTCCGCCCTGCGTTCCTGGGAACACGGCAGAGTTGAGCAGCTGGCTCATCATCTTGATCTGGCCCTTAGGCGTTTTCTTGCCCCATGGATTCTCAAAGTCTTTACCCATGAGAATGACGCCGCCACGTGGACCGCGAAGACTCTTATGGGTTGTTGTTGTCACAATGTGAGCATACTTTACAGGATTGTCGAGCAGTCCGGCGGCAATGAGACCTGCCGGGTGAGCCATGTCGATCATGAGCAGGGCTCCCACCTCGTCGGCAATGTGGCGCATGCGTGCATAGTCCCACTCGCGCGAGTAGGCCGATCCTCCTCCAATGATGAGCTTCGGCTTGTGCTCTTTTGCCAGGCGTTCCATTTCGTCATAGTCAACGCGTCCCGTCTCCTTGTTCAGCGAGTAGGCTACGGGGTTATAGAGAATGCCGCTGGTGTTGACATGGCTACCGTGGCTGAGGTGTCCTCCCATTGAGAGGTCAAGACCCATGAATGTGTCGCCAGGGTTGAGCACAGCCAGCAGCACGGCTGCGTTTGCCTGTGCGCCGCTGTGAGGCTGCACGTTGGCAAATTCGGCGCCGAAGAGTTTGCAAACACGCTCAATGGCGATGTTTTCAATCTGGTCTACCACGCCGCATCCGCCATAATAGCGTTTGCCAGGCAGTCCCTCGGCATACTTGTTGGTGCAGTAGGACCCCATGGCTTCCATCACCTCGTCGCTTACAAAATTCTCACTCGCGATGAGCTCCATGCCCTTTAGCTGGCGCTGGTGTTCCTTCTCGATGAGATCGAATATTATTTGGTCTCTTTCCATATTATTAGTTTTCCCGTCCTCTCCTCCAGAAGGAGAGGGAGCCCAACTTACTCTGATGGGATTTGTGTTGGTTATGAAACATTATTTTTTTATTGGAATTAGCATAACTTTACTTTGCTCAATTCTTGCTCCTTGTCGCAATAGTGGCATTTGATGATGCCGTGAGCCTTGTCTATTACGTTGAAGATGGTGAGCATGGGCTCGTTGTTGCAGATGCATACAGGATTGTTGCATTTTACGATACCCCGCAGTTCGTCAGGAGTTTCTACGGTCTTCTTTTCTACAACTTCGTAGTCCTTGATGATGTTGAGCACGGCATTAGGAGCCAGTACTGATAATTGGGAGATTTCTGCATCGGTGAAAAACTTCCCGGAAACCTTGATGATTCCCTTGTGTCCTACTTTCTTTGACTCCAGATAGTTTCCTATAGTTACAGGGGTGGTCAGGGTGTCGAGCTTGAGCAGATTTGCCACTTTGTAGGTTTTCTCTGCAGGTATATGGTCTATTACGGTGCCATTCTCAATGGCGGTAAACTGCGCGGTCTTTTTTGTCTTCGCATTTGAGATATTTTATTAAAA
>OQVL01000738.1_pt1 | contig 18197 bp, 15 predicted proteins | sample 1691501 | NCBI WGS metagenome assembly OQVL01 (sample SAMN03418253, study PRJEB22391) | human gut metagenome | biome: human-gut; feature: organic feature; material: feces | host: Homo sapiens | place: Tanzania | collected 2013-01 | reverse complement strand
CATTTTCAATAATCTTCTTCGCAGAATCCGTTACTTCAACAAGCGGAAGGCGGACACAAGCCTTGCACATTCCGCGGACGCTCATCGCATATTTTATTGAAGTCGGATTTCCGTCAACAAAAGCCGCCTTGAAGAACGGAAGAAGCCTGTAATGAATTTCTCTTGCTTTGTCAAAGTTTCCTTTAAGTCCTTCAGTAACCATTTTTGTTACAAGTGCAGGTGCAAGATTTGAAACAACGGAAATAACTCCGTCTCCTCCAGTTGCCATTAGTGGAAGTGTAAGTCCATCGTCTCCAGAAAGAACTGCGAAATCCTGTTTCTTTGACTTTATTTTTGCAATCACATCCATCATCTGCGAAATGTTTCCGCTTGCTTCTTTTACGCCTGCAATGTTCGGAAGCTCCGCAATGCGCTCCATCAAGTCTGTAGGAATATTAAGTCCTGTTCGTCCCTGAATGTTGTAAACAACAATCGGAATTCCTACTTTTGAAACTGCTTCAAAGTGGCGGAAGATACCTTCTTTTGACGGCTTATTGTAATATGGAGTTACAACAAGCGCCGCGTCTGCTCCAACTTTTTTTGCTCGTTCGCAATAGAGAATTGCATCCTTTGTGTTGTTTGAACCAGCTCCAAGAATTACTGGAATTTTTTTATCAGAGGTTTTTTCAAATTTGCGGACTTCCTCGAATACAATTTCGATAATCTTGTCCTCTTCGCTGCCGGTTTTTTCATCAAGAGTCGGAGTTTCTGCCGTCGTTCCCAGCGGAACCAGACCGTCTATGCCCTGCTCCAGCTGAAATTTTACATTTTTTCTGAAGCCCTCGTAATCTATTGAACCATCACTGTTCATTGGTGTAATCATTGCTGTAAAAGCACCGCGCAATTTAATCATAGGGACCTCCAAATATTTTTGTATAATTATTGCATTTTTATAGAAAAAAAGCAACGCAATGAAAATTCTGCCATTGCTTTTTTAATAAAAAAGACCGCCCTGAAAAACGAAGTGAATTGCACTTCAATCAGAACGGTCTTTGTTTTTCAATTTATATGTGAAAAACTATATATTTAATCTCTTCAACTTTATTGATTTGAATAATAGAGATGAGAAATATCGCTTCAAATACCATGCAAATGGTAGTTTTATACCTAAAATATGGTAAATTTTATTTGATTTTAGAATAACTTGGGTTATAATTCAGTTATGAAAAATAAAAAATATCTGCTTTTTTTATCTTTGTTTTTGGTATGCAATTTATTGCCTTTGTGTGCAAAAATAAAAAAATCAGCAGGAAAAGAAATTCCAATCCAAGTAAAGCAGTTCATTGATAAAACTGCGCAAAAAGACGTTAGTGAACTTGATGACAGTTTGTTTAAGGCTGTAAAGAATCCCATAAATCCGGGGTTTTATGATGGAAACTTGTGGATTGAAATAAAGCCTGAAATTTCAGAAATTCAGCATTGCGTTGTAAGCCTTGGAAATGAATATATAGATTCCGCGGAATTTTATGAAAAGCGTGGAGGAAAGTTTTTTTACATTGGAAAAATTGGACATAAAATTTCAACAGACGAAATAGAAGTTCCGGACAGTTTGCAGGCGTTTCCTGTTTTTAGAAATTCAGGATATGACGATGACACTCGCTTTAGGATAAAAATAAAAAATCACAATGGAAATTTTATATATATTAAGCTTGTTAATGAACTTGATTTTTTTAATTCACGAAGAACTTATTTCGCAAAACTTTACATTGTCCTGGGAATAAGCTTTTGTATTTTTTCTTTACTTTTTATATATGCGATTGCTGTCCGCCGGCCAATGCCGTTTTTTTTGTCAATGGCGGCTTTGTTTTACATTTTGCTTCATCTTCAGTTAAAAGGAATAGGATCTGTATTCTTGTGGAATTTTTTAAATACGTTTTCATTTTCAACAAGGCTTGCGTATTATTTTGAAACTTTTAGTCTGATGTTTTTAATTCTTTCCGCAGATACAGTTTTAAAAGAAAATTCAAAATTCGTTTATAAAAAAGTTTCTCCAGTTGAAATTCAGCTTATAGTTGTTATATTTGTTGTTCTTTTAACGGTGAAATCTGACCAGACAATGCTTTATTCTTATGCCGCGCTTTCTGTAACGACAAAAGTTTTTTTTATTGTTTCAATATTTATGTGTTTCAGGGCGATGCAAAGAAGCGCACAGATAATTCTTTTGCTTTGGATTCCGCAGATTTTATTTTCGATGCTGACTCAACTTGTAAGGATTTTAAGATTTAAAGACAACAATGTTTTTTTCGATTTTATTTGTTCTGATGAATTTTTAATTTCATTTTTGTTTTACTTGCTGATTACAATGCCTTCGCTTTTTTTTATAACTTATAAAATCCGCCAGGAATCTCGTAATTCAAAAGTTGAGCTTGAAAAAATCAAGGCGCAAAATTCTAATCTTCTTAAGCAAAAGAATGTGATTGAGCGTCTTTTGAAAAATATTTTAGTTGATTCGGCGCAGACTTTGAGTATGGCTGACATTCTTTCTGCTCAGGTTTTCACTCCAAAAAATACTTCTTATATAGAAAGAATTAAAATCAATTCTGCCAAAATCAGCGACACGATTGCGGCTCTTAGAATGTGCAATGATGAAACTGAAATTGAAAACCAGCCGATTCTTCTTGCGGATTTTTTTAAGAGCTGCATTCAGGCTTCCAAAATTTTTTGTTCGTCCAAGCCAAATGCGATTTCTTGTTCTATGGACATTCAGCCTGAAACTGTGATTCTTGCGGACATGAGAGTTGTGGAGCTTTTCTTTATATCGTTTTTGAATTCTGTAATTGAAGTTTCTGTTCCGAATACAGAAGTTTCAGTTTCGTTGAAAGGCGATGAGGAAAATTTTGTTTTTTCAGTTTCGAATACAATGGATTCACAGAGTATTGAAGAAGCTCTTTCTCGAATAGAGACTGAAAATGAAAGACGTAATTTTACATTTCTTATGCGCATTGCAAAATTTTACTTCGGAGATTTGTCTGTTTCAAAAAATGACAGCAAGTTTAAATTTTCAGTTGTGTTTGATTTTAAACGTGTTGAAAATTCAAAAGATTCCAGCGTGATAATAAACAAAACTAGATTTTCTCCGTCCAAGAAAAAAGAGCAGAAAAATTCGGAAAAGAAAAAGGAAGTTACTTTGATAAAAACTGGCGAAGAAAAATCAGAGGACTTTATGAAAAAATTATCTTCAAGGGAAAAGCAAATTGCTGAACTTATGATTTCTGGAAAAAGCGACAAGGATATTGCGGAGGAACTTTTTATAAGTCCTGGAACTGTTGCAAGCCACAACAAAAAGATTTTCAAAAAACTTGAAGTTCACAGCCGTGTTGAGTTGATGAATAAATTGCGTTAAAATCTTTTGAGAATTTTGTTATTTTCTTTTCAAGGAAAAATTATGTCTGGAAATATATTTGGAGAAATTTTTAAAGTTGCAACATTTGGAGAAAGCCACGGCGCAGGACTTGGCTGTATTATAGACGGATGTCCTGCCGGAATTTCAGTAGACGAAAAATTTCTTCAGCATGAAATGGAACGAAGAAAACCGGGTGCAAAAACCGCGGCGGTTACTGCAAGAAAAGAAGACGACCTTGCGGAAATTCTAAGCGGTGTGTTTGAAGGTAAAACAACAGGAACTCCGATAGCTATCTTAATCAGAAATTCAAATCAGCATTCATCAGATTATGAAAATATAAAAAATAAATTTCGGCCTGGGCATGCAGATTTTACATATTATAAGAAATACGGCATAAGAGATTACAGGGGTGGCGGAAGATCCAGTGGAAGAGAAACCTGTGCGAGGGTTGCCGCTGGAGCATTTGCAAAAATGTTTTTGAAAAGTTTGGGAATTCATATTTTTGCATATACAAAAGAAGCTGCTGGAATAAAAAGCGGCAAAGTTGATTTTTCTGAAATTGAAAAGAATGCAATGCGGGCTGCTGATAAAGACGCCGCCGCTTTAATGCAAAAAAAAGTTGAGGAGTTTAAACAGAAAAAAAATTCTTGCGGCGGAATTGTTGAGTGCGTTGTAAAAGGTTTGGCGGCCGGGTTTGGTGAGCCGGTTTTTGACAAGTTGGATGCGGTTTTGTCCCATGCGGTTTTGTCGATTGGCGCAATAAAGGGAATTGAATTTGGAAGTGGATTCGGTTGTGCTGATTCAAACGGACTTGAAAACAACGATTTTATGGGAAGCGGATTTTCATTTGAAACAAATAATGCCGGCGGAATTCTCGGAGGAATTTCCCGAGGCGATGATATAATTTTTAGAGTTGCCGTAAAGCCTGTTCCAAGCATTTATCTTTCTCAGGAAACTGTTGATGTAAACGGAAATGAATGTGATATTTTAATTGAGGGAAGACACGATGTTTGTCTTTGCCCAAGAATTGTTCCTGTTGTGGAAGCCATGACCGCAATCACTTTGGCAGATATGGTTTTAAGAAATAGGAGCAGCAGAGTTTAGCAATGGAAACTTACACATCAGATTTTTTTAACAACATAGATGAAAATAAAAATATCAATAGCAATAAAAAGAAAAAAAAGCGCATAATAATTTTTTCCGTTTTATCTGTTGTTTTTATCGTTGTTGTGGTGCAGGCAGTTTCTGTTTACAAACTTTTAAATCCAAAAAATCCAGAACCGCTTTCTTTGGAACAGCAGGCTTTTCTTGAGCAGTCGTTGGACAAAAAATATCCTGAGCGCACAGATATTGTTTCAGAGCTTCCGTTTCAGTATGTTCCAGCAGATTTGTTTGTGAATGCAGAAAGCGCGATTGTCGTTGACTTTGCAACGGGAAATATTCTTTTTGAAAAAAATGCTGATGTTCAAATTCCGCCGGCTTCAATGACAAAGCTTGTGGAAATGTATGTTGTTTTTGAAGCTGTTGAAAATGGTGAAATTTCTCTTGATGATGTTGTTCCACTTCCGCCTGAAAGCTGGGCCAGAAATCTTCCAAGCGACGCTTCGATAATGTTCTTGGACGAAAGACAGAAAGTGACGCTCAGAGAACTTTTGCTGGGGCTTGCGATTGCCAGCGGAAACGATGCTTCGATTGCTGTTGCAAAATATGTCTGCGGAAACATGGATTCGTTTGTTGAGCGGATGAATCAGACTGTAAAAAAAATGGGTTTGGTAAAAACTGAATTTGTGGAATCAAGTGGCTACAGCGAAAAAAATATTACAACCGCAAAAGAGTTTGCGGCTTTCTGCAGAAAATATATAGAAAGATTTCCGTTTGCAATTACTGAATTTCATTCCCAAAAAGTTTTGCGTTATCCGCTTGCAAAAAATCTTCCAAGGGAATCCGCACAAAAAAACGGTGACAGTCAGGCTGTGATTCAGTACAACACAAACAAGCTGCTCGGTTCTCTTGATGGCTGCGACGGATTGAAAACTGGTTTTATTTATGAAAGCGGCTTTAACCTTGCTCTTACTGCGGAACGAAACGGTGTCCGCTATATTTCTGTTACAATGAAAGGCCCGGGAATTGGAAGCGCACAGGGAAATATTTACAGAGTGAAAGACGGAACTAATTTAATGGAATATGCGTTTTCAAAATTTTCTCCGTATATTGCGAAGCAGCCTCATAATTTTTCTGTGGGAGTTGCAGGCTCTTCTTTGAAAAGTGTTTGTCTTGTTCCTGCAAAAAGTGAAAATTTTTCTGTTCCATTTATTTCTGGGGTTTCGCCAAAAGAAGCGGCTCAAAAAATTCATGTTACTGCAAATATTCCCAAAAGTATATTTGGAGAATTTGAGGAAGGAACTCAGTTTGGAACTTTGTCATATTCACTTGACGGAAGAATTTTAAATACAGTTCCTCTTGTTACTGACAGAAAAAGTGAAAAGGTAAATTTCTTTGCTAGAATTTGGGGAGCGCTTGCTTATAAAATTTCGTCTTTGAAATAAAGGCTGAAAAAATATTCTGTGGTTTTTATGAGTGAAAAAATCGACTTTGCGTTTTTAGACAGCGGGACAGGCGGCATTCCTTATATGCTTTCTCTGAAAGAAAAATCTCCTGAATCAAGATGTGTTTATCTTGGCGACACTGTTCATTTTCCTTATGGAGAAAAATCAGAGGAGGAAGTAACTTTGTGCGCTTCTGAATCAATAGAAAAAATTCTTGACCTGTGGAATCCGAGGATTGTTGTCATTGCTTGCAATACAATCAGCGTAACGGCATTGAATCAGCTTAGAGAAAGATTTCCTGATGTTCCTATTGTTGGAACTGTTCCTGCGATAAAGCTTGCTGCAAAAGTTACTAAAAACAAAAAAATCGGACTGCTCGCAACCAACGCAACTGTAAAACATCCTTACTGCAAAAAACTGGTTTCTGATTTTGCTTCTGGATGTGAAGTGTTCAATCGGGGAGATCCTGACTTGATAAGTTTTATAGAACATGATTTGTTTTATGCTTCAAAAGAGAAACGGACTGCCGCTGTAAAGCCTGCCGTGGATTTTTTTTGTTCATGCGGTTGCGATACTATAATTCTTGGATGCACGCATTTTACTCACATGGCGGAAGATATAAAAGAATATTTTTCCACTGTTGCCGGAAAAAAAGTTTTTGTAGTGGATAGCCGGGACGGAGTTTCAAACCACGCTCTTGAAGTTGTAAAAATCACTTCTTTAGAAAATCAGCGTGAACCAAAATTTCTTCCGCCTGACATAAGTTTTTTTGTAACAAGCCTTAAAAATAAAAACGACCAAAAGGAATACGAAACTCTTTGTAGAAATTTCAATATTCCTTTTGGCGGACTTTTGAAGCTTTGAGAAGTGTTAAAGTTAAATTTTACTTTTCCATTCTTGCTGCAATTTCATCAATGTATTCCCAGCTGTTTACAATTTTCTTTGCTGGCGGATTTGCGAGGCGTGCAAGGTCGCCTGTCATTGTTCCTTCTTCAATAACATCGAGAGTTGCCTTTTCAAGCTTGCGGGCGAACTCTGCAAGTTCCGGAGTTTCGTCTAGCTCTGCGCGTTTTGCAAGCGCTCCTGTCCAGGCAAAAATCAATGCGACTGGATTTGTAGAAGTTTTTTCACCTTTTAAATATTTATAGTAATGCTTTTGAACAGTTCCGTGGCTGGCTTCATATTCAAATTCTCCATTTGGGGAAACAAGAACTGAAGTCATCATTGCAAGGCTTCCGCAGGCAGATGCAATCATGTCGCTCATAACATCTCCGTCGTAGTTTTTGCAAGCCCAGAGAATTCCGCCTTCACATTTCATTATGCGTGCAACTGCGTCGTCAATGAGCGTATAAAAATATTCTATTCCGGCTTTTTCAAATTTTTCTTTGAACTCGGATTCAAATACTTCATTGAAAATTGCCTTGAAGTTTCCATCGTAGATTTTGCTGATTGTGTCTTTTGCTCCGAACCATACGTCGATTTTTTTGTCCAAGGCATACATAAAACAGCAGCGTGCAAAGTTTCTTATGGAATCGTCCAAGTTGTGGATTCCCTGAATTATTCCTGGACCGCGCATAACTTGAATTGTTTTTCTTATTTCTTTCCCATCATCGCTTGTGAAAACAAGCTCGGCTTTTCCGGCTCCCGGAGTTTTTATTTCGCAGTTCTTGTAAACGTCTCCATAAGCGTGGCGGCCAAGAACAATCGGCTTTTTCCATGAAGAAACATTGCACTGAATATTCTTTACAAAAATCGGCGCTCTGAAAACTGTTCCGTCAAGTTCTCCACGGAGAATTCCGTTTGGTGAAGGTGTAAGCTGCTTGAGCTTGTATTCTTCCATGCGGGCTGCGTTGCTTGTGATTGTGGCGCATTTTACTCCCACGCCAAGACGTTTGATTGCATCTGCGGCTTCATAAGTTACTTTGTCGTCTGTGTCGTCGCGGTTCTTTAAGCCAAGGTCATAGTATTCAACATTAAGTTCAACGTAAGGCTCAAGAAGTTTTTCCTTGATGACCTTCCACAGAACTCTTGTCATTTCATCGCCGTCAAGTTCGGCAATCGCATTTTTCATTTTGATTTTTTCCATAATTAAACTCCTGAAAATCTATTCAAATTTTAGCGTTTTATTTTAAGCATGAATTTCCGTTGTAGTCCAAGTCAGTAAGAACTTCCGTATGGTCTTTAAAAACCGCAACAGTATGCTCTTCGTGACAGCTCCAAGAACCGTCCGCAGTAACAACTGTCCACTCGCTTCCTTCTTCAATATCAACATCAGCAGTTCCCTCGTTAATCATCGGCTCAATTGCAAGAACCATTCCGGCTTGAATGCGCGGATTCGGACCAGTTGAAGGACAGTTGCAGACGCTTGGATCTTCGTGGACTTCAAGACCGACTCCGTGTCCGCAGTATTCATAGACAACTCCGTATTTGTTCTGGTTGTACGCAATGTCATATACCGCGTTTGAAATATCGCTGATTCTGTTTCCCGCCTTGCAAGCATCAATTCCAGCCAAAAGGCATTCGCGTGTAACACGGCAAAGTTTTTGGTGCGCAGGCTTTACATTTCCCACAAGAACTGTGTGTGTGCTGTCTGAAATGTAGCCTTTTAAATTCAACCCGATGTCAAGCGAAATAATGTCGCCGTCCTTTACAATCCGCTTTTTGGAAGGAACTCCGTGGATAACCTGATTGTTTATGCTTATGCACGCACAACCCGGAAAGTCTTCTTCGTACCAGGCCGGAGTCGCCCCGAACTTTTTTGCGAAGTTTACGCACCAGTCATCGATTTCCTTTGTGCTTACTCCGGGTTTTATCTTTGGAATAATTTCATTGAATAAATCAGCAAGCAAGTGGCAGCTTTTTCTGATTCCATTGATTTGCTCTTCATTTTTTAAACGTATCATATATAAACTCCATGATTTCCTATTTTGTTTCTGCGGAAATTCTTGAGGCTTCGTTTCTGCATGTTTTGGCAGTCTGAAAATCCCCAATCCGCTCGTAAGAATCCGCAATCTTTAAAAGAAAAAATGCGTCATCATTTTTTCCGAACCTAAGTTCAAGCGCGCGCTCCCATGCATCTATTGCAAGTTCATCGTTTACGGCGCCTTCAATGTTGTTCCGAAGAATATGCCGTGCAAGGCTCTTTACTTCCGGAAAAAAAAGCTTGAAATATTCAAACGAAAATTCCATCCGTATAATCTGGTCCAGAAGAATGACCGCATCGTAGTATTCCTGCCTCAGAACAAGCTCTTCCGCAAGAATAAAGCCGTAGTCCATAAAGTCTTCCCGCGTGAACCATCTTGACAGCCTGAATCCAACGCGTTCCATATTCATTCTTTTGAATTCCCTTACAGCTTCATCTTCGTTGTTATGCAAAAGGTCAAAAAAAATCAGCTTGGCTCGGCTTTCGTCATCGGTGCGCTCCAGAAGCCATTTTCTGTAGTCGAATGATTCAAAATTTTTTTCGCGGTGGAAATTGCTCTGCTTGAATAAAACCGACTCATCAAAAAGTCCGCGTGATTTTATGTCGGACAAAACTTCGTAGGCTGCTACAAGTTCGCGGAAAGCCTTTGAATCTTCGCCCGTGATGTCTGGATGCAGAATCTTTGCCTTCTTTCTGTACGCGCGCCGGATTTCTGCGATTGTCGCTGTTCTTGAAACGCCTAGAATTTTATAATAGTCTTTCATCTTTTTTCTTTATTAGACGGAAAAAATTTCACGCAAGATAAAGTTTACATTTTTTTTTGCATTTAAGCAATTAAAGCCGTTTTTTGTCCAAGAAATGAATCCGCCCTTAAATTGCTTAAACGTTCTAAATTTTGTATAATCGCGGCATGAGTGAAAATAAACGTACCGTTGACGAATCAACATTGGAAAAACTTTTATACCTTTCACGTCTTTCCCCGGAAAGCACAGACATGGCCACTTTAAAAAAGCAGGTGGACGAAATTGTAGGATACTTTGATATTCTTTCTAAATACGATGACAGCGAAAATCCTTATGACGCTTATCCTACAACAAAGGCTGAATGCCTGCGCGAGGACGAAATTGTTCCGGGGCTTGAGATGCACGATGTCAAGAAAATAAACGAGCCGAATTTTATGGACGGATATTTCCAGGTTCCAAAAGTTCTGGGAGAAGGTGCGTAAGATGAAGTACAAGACTATAAGAGAAACTGTAGAGGCTTTAAAAAGCGGAGAAACTTCAAGCGTGGCTTTGGTAAAGGAATCCAAGGAAACTTTTGAAGCTGACAAAAATTCAGCATTGCCGCTTAATGCCTTTTTGGAAATTTATGATGATATTTTAAAGTCTGCAGAAACTGCTGACCAGAAAATTTCAGAAGCTAGAAGCAGCGGCTCTCTTGAAAAGCTTTTTGATGAACAGCCTCTTCTTGGAATTCCATTTGCAGTAAAAGACAATATTTCTGTGCGCGGGAAAAAGCTTACTTGCTCAAGCAAGATTCTTGAAGGCTATGTTGCTCCGTACAGCGCGACTGTAATAAACCGCCTTGAAAAAGCCGGCGCAATTCCGATTGGAAGATGCAATCAGGATGAATTTGCAATGGGCTCTTCAACTGAATATTCAGTTTACGGGCCTACAAGAAATCCTATTGACCGCGCTTATGTTTCTGGAGGTTCTTCCGGTGGTCCTGCTGCTGCGGTTGCTGCGAATCAGGCTTTGTTTGCTCTTGGCACTGAAACTGGCGGTTCTGTCCGTCTTCCTGCAAGCTACTGCGGAATCTACGGTCTTAAGACAACTTATGGTGTTCTAAGCCGCTGGGGAGTTGTAGCTTACGGCTCTTCTTTGGATCAGGTTGGAATTCTTGGACACACTCCGCAGGATATTGCGCTTCCGCTGAGCGTTATGAGCGGCGTTGATTTTTATGACGACACTTCCGCCGATTTGCCTGACGCTAAGCCTTCAGTTGAAGCTTTCTCTGATTTTTCAAAACTGAAAATTGCCGTTCCTAAGCAGTTCCTTGAGTCAAAAGGAATGGACGCTGATGTTGCAAAAGTCTTTGAAGAAACCCGCGGCTGGTTTGAGTCCAAAGGCGCAAAAATAGAAGTTGTTGACCTTCCGATTCTTGATGCCGCCATTGCAAGCTATTACGTAATTGCTTTGTCTGAAGCCGCATCGAACTTGAGCCGCTTTGATGGAATCCGCTACGGAAACAGAATCGATAACGGCAAAGGATACGATGAGCTTTATGTGGACACAAGAAGCAACGGTTTTGGTCCGGAAGTCAAGCGCAGAATCATAATTGGAAACTATGTTTTATCTGAGCAATTTTCAGGTGATACTTACAAAAAGGGAATGTCTGTGCGTGCCCGCATTCAGCGTGAAATTGCAAAGCTTTTTGAGCAGTTCGATTTGATTCTTTGTCCAACTTGTCCGACTCCGGCTTTTAAACTCGGCCAAAAAGTTGATGACCCGCTTGCCATGTATCTTAGCGACTTGTTCACGACATTTGTAAATCTTGCCCGCATTCCGTCTTTGTCTGTTCCGGCTGGAAGAACTTCTTTGGAAAACGGAAATATGCCTGTTGGAATTCAGTTTGCAGGACCTATGTTCAGCGAAATGAAAATTCTTGAAATTGCCCAAGCATGGGAAAACGAGCATAAGGGATGCGGAATTCCTGTTGCGGAGGAAAAGTAAAAATGCCTTCTATCGATAAATATGAAATTGTAATCGGCTGTGAAATTCATACGCAGCTTTTGACAAAAACAAAGGCGTTCTGTGCCTGTGAAAACCGTTACGGAGGAATGCCAAATACCCGCGTTTGTCCTGTCTGCCTTGGACTTCCTGGAGCGATGCCTCGTGTTTCAAAAGGATATGTTGAGCTTGGCTCTGTTGCGGGACTTGCTCTTAACTGCGAGATTTCGCGCTTTACAAAATTTGACCGCAAGCATTATTTTTATCCTGACCTTGCGAAAGGCTATCAGATAACGCAATATGATATTCCACTTTGCCACGATGGATATGTTGATCTTCCGATGCACAAGTATCCAAAGGAACAGCAGTTTGGTTCAGAAAAATGCCGCACAAAAAATTTCATAGGCAATGACTGCATTGTTGAAAACGGAAAATACCGCCGCGTCCGTGTTGAACGCATTCACCTTGAAGAGGACGTAGGTAAATCGTTGCACTTGCAGGGTTCGCATTCTTACATCGACTACAACCGTTCTGGAACTCCGCTTATTGAAATTGTAACAAAGCCTGATATGACAAGCCCGGAAGAAGCTGCACTTTTTATGGAAACTGTTCAGGAAATTCTGCGCTATGTTAAAGTTACAAACGGAAACCTTGAAGAAGGAAATATGCGATGCGATGCTAACATCAACTTGAATGTTTGGGAAGACGGAAAACTTTACCACACTCCGATTTCTGAAATCAAGAACTTGAACTCGTTCCGTTCAATCCGTGATGCCTGTGCTTACGAAGCTCAGCGTCAGCTTAAAGAGTTTCAGGAAGACCGCCAGGAATTCAATCCGGGATTTAAAGTTACAATGGGCTGGGACGAAGCAAAAGGCCAGACTGTTGTTCAGCGCACAAAAAATTCTTTTGTTGACTACCGCTTTGTTGTTGAGCCGGACATAAAGCCGTTCAGTGTAAGCGAGGAGCTTATTGAAAATGCAAAGTCAAAAGTCGGAGAACTTCCAGAAGCAAAGCGCACAAGATTAAAGAAGAACTACGGACTTTCTGATTTTGATGTTGAAACTTTGACCTCTAGCCGCGACTTGGCTGTTTGGTTTGAAGAAGCTGCTGCCGGAACAAAAAATCCAAAGCGTACTGCAAATATAATTCTTACCGAGCTTCTTGCAAAACTGAATGAAGATAAAAAAACAATCAACGACGTTTCTATAACTCCTACCCATATTGCGGAACTTGTAAATGCGATTGACTCAAAGAAAATTTCAAGCGCACAAGGAAAAGTTGTTTTTGCAAAAATGCTTGAGACAAACAAAATGCCGGCGGAAATTATAAAATCTGAAGGCATGGAAGTTGTAAGCGACAGCGGAGCAATTGAAGCAATTGTTGATAAAGTTATTTCAGCAAATCCAAAAGCTGTAGCCGACTTTAAGTCTGGAAAAACAAATGTTGTCGGTTGGCTTATGGGACAGGTTATGAAAGAATCCAAAGGCAAGGCGAATCCAGCAGAAGCAAGTTCCCTCGTTCAAAAGAAACTTTCAGAAATATAATTTTTCTTAGCCTGCATTTTTTATCCGTCATTCTGTTTTAGAATGGCGGATTTTTTTTTGATAAAATTTTTCCAGAATGATTGACAATCTTTTTTAGTTACTATATGCTAACTTTACAAGTTAGTTTAGTCTAACTTGTGTTTATTATTAGCGGGCATATAAACTTGCGGTTCTTAATCCTAAGTTTACATCTCCTTACACAGCCACTGATGTGATATGCCCGCATTTTTTTTGAGGTTGTATGAAAACTTTTGAGCAGACAGTAATTCACTTAGGTGCACCGACTTTGTGTGGAGTAAAGCCTTCGAGTCTTGTTTCTGTTTCAAAAGAAGTTTTGTTTTGTGAATACAAAAAAATTCTTCTGTGGAATAAAATCCTTGAGGGCGGTCAGAAAAAAATAAAAATTGCAAGAAGAGGAGAGAATCTTTTTTTGCTTTTCATTTATGACGAAAAACTTGTTCAGGAAATTCTTTCAAAGCCTGAAGTTTTGTCATACTTGAATTTAAAAGGCTATTTTACAGACAATGGAATTTCAAATGTTCTGAATGAACTTTTGAAACGCCTTTCTTACTGCGAAATTTTTCCGCATGAGATTGGAATTTTCCTTGGATATCCTTTGGAAGATGTTGTTGGATATGAGAAATATTCAGGAACGAAAACCAAATTTTCCGGGGCTTGGGCAGTCTACGGAAATGTAGCCGAAGCAGTAAAAAAAATGGAGCTTTACAAAAAATGCTCTGCTTTATGCTCAAGCCTTTTAGAAGCTGGAAACAATTTTGAAGCAATTTGCAAAACAATAAAATATTGGCTTCTTGACGACTACCTCGGAATAGGCGCGGCGGCGCACTCGTTTATAAACGGGAAAAGATTTTATTACAACCGTTCCGTCAGGGATTTTTGCGACGGGAAGCCGCCTGTTTTTGATGATTTCGGCGGCGGTAAAGAGGAGTACATAATGCTTCGCCTTCGCCTTGAGGGGGGCGTCAATTTGTCTGAATTAAAAGAGCTTTACGGCGATAAAAGCGCAAAGCCTTTAATAAAAAAAGCCCCGCTCTTAAAAAAGAACGGGTTCATAAATTTTGACGGTGAAAATTTTTCGCTTACCGAAAAGGGCTTTCTTGTTTCAAACAACATTATTTCCGAAATTATCTGACGACGGTGTAATCGGTGTCTTTTGAAAGGGTTAGCGCCTCTTCTGAAAGCGATGTATAGATTTTGCCGTCGTCGCACAAAATTACATAGTCAAAGCCGCTTTGGGATTTCATAATCTCGGCGGCTTTTTCTCTGCCGAGAACAAATAGCCCTGTTGAAAATGCGTCGCACAAAGCGCCGTCTTTTCCTATGACGGTAACGCTTAAAATGCCGCTTTCTGCGGGGTAGCCTGTTTTCGGGTCAAGAATATGATGATATTTTTTTCCTTCGTATTCAAAATAACGTTCATATCCGCCCGAGGTTACAACCGAGGTTTCGCCGCCGACTTTAACGGTGCAAAACGTTGCCGAATCGTTTTTTGGGTCTTTAATCGCAATCGAAAAAGGCGAGCCGTCTTTTTTCTGCCCTAAAGTTACAATGTTTCCGCCGAGCGAAAAAACAGCCGTAACGCCGCTGTCTTTAAAGGCTTTTATGAGCTCATCGCCGAAAAAGCCTTTTGCTATGCCGCCCATGCTTATTTTTACATCTGTATCGGCTGAAAGAACGCCGCCTGAAAGTGTGAGCTTTTTTGAGCCGACCGATTTAAGGGCATTTTCTATATCGCCGTGTTTAGGCAGGCCGTAGTTACCGTTGTCAAAGCCCCAAAGCGACAGAAGCGGCATAACGCTTATGTCAAAAGCGCCGTCTGTGATATCATATGCCAAAAGCGCCTTTGCGAGAGCGGCGTTTAAAGTGGGGGAGACCTTAAAATCGCGCGAAATCCTGTTGTTAAAACGGTAAACTTCGGAGTTTTCGTCTAAAGCGTCAAAGACCTTTTCAAGCTCTTCGCACTTTTCTTTTGTAATATTATTTACGGCTTCGGGCGAAAGCGAGCCGCCGTCAAATACCGTAATAGCCATAAGAGTATTCATTCCGAAGAATGAATACTCTTGTTTTACATTTTGCGTGCAGGATGAAAACGTTAAAAGCATTGCTGCGCAAAGAATTGCCGAAATCAGTTTTTTCATGATTTGTTAGCAATCTTTCTGCCGTTTTGCTCATGCTCGGCAAAGGTCGAAGCATAATAAACATTGCCGTCATCGTCGTGCCTGAAATAGAAATACGTCGTATCTTCGGGGTGAAGCGCGGCATATATAGCCGAGTCGCCCGGGTTGCAGATAGGTCCTATCGGCAAGCCTTTGCACTCTGTCGAATAAGTGTCGTAAAGATCGCGGTATCTGATATACTTTTCTGTATCCTCGGTCGAAGATGTGAGCGTGGGCTTAATGGTTTCAAGAAGATACGTCTCGGTTGAGTCGCACTGAAGCCACTGGAAGTTTGACGAGTCAAGACGGTTATAAATAACCGAAGCGATTGTAGCCATCTGCGAGGTGTCGGCTGCTTCTTTCTGAAGAATGGAGGCTACCGTCATAACCTCGTCGACGGTCATGCCGCGTTTGGCGGCTTCTTCGCTGTAGCTTTCTATCCACTTTGCTTTAAAGTTGTCAAGAAAACGTCTTATAACGCTTGAAGCGTTTTCGCCGATATAGAATTCGTATGTGTCGGGGTACAAATAGCCCTCAAGAACTCTGAAACGTTCTTCTTTGCTGCCGAGATTTGAAAGGAAGGGATATTCTTCCGAAAAGTCTACCGACTGAAGCGTTGTTATAAAACTCGACGCCGAGCAAACCTCGTTTGCTTCAAGCTTTTGGGCAATCTGGTCGGCTGTCCAACCTTCGGGGAAGGTGAGCTTAATAGTCTCCGAAAGCGTGAAGTCGGCTTGTGCTGTCGAAAGCATTTTTTCAAGACCCATGCTCGGGGTGAGCGTGTAAATACCCGTTACATATTCGCCGCCCGTGTATTTGGGTTTGTCGGTAATGTGAATAGCCTTAATAAACGCCTTGCAGAACAGCTTGTTTTTTATAAGGTGATTTTTCTTTAAAATATTGATAACCTGGCCGTCTGTCATGCCGTCGGAAATTGTGACTTCAACAGGCGTGTCGCTTCTGTTTAAAGCGAGAATGTCGTTTATACAGCCAATTCCGTAAACGCAGAGTATAACGCTGAAAAAAGCTATGATGGCAAGATAAAGAGCCGCCGAAGTGAGCGCCGTTTTGCGGTTGCCGTTTTTAAAGAAACGGGCAAATTTACCGCTGCTTTTATTAGAACGCTTTTTTTCTTTTTCGGCTTTTTTAAGAGCTTCAAGCTTTAAAAGCTTTTTCTGAGTATCGGTTGCGGGCGGCGGAACAGCCCTTGATTTTTCGGGCTTTTCAGCGCTTCTTTCCGCTCTTTCGGCGCTTTCTTTTGCGCTTCTTGCACGGATGCTGTCTTTAATATCCTTCGGCGAATTTGAAAAATAAACCTCGCCTCTGTTGTGCGGCGCTTTGTTCTCTGCGGGAGCGTTAAGGTTAAGGTCAAAGTTTTGCACCTTTTTTTGACGCTCTTCCTTTGCCTTTTCAATGCTGCTTTTGTCAGCCGTGCTTTTTTTTGCGCTTTGAGATGAAGTTTTTTTCTTGGGTTCGTCCTCAAAAATCTTCAAAAGTTCATCATAATCTTTAAAATCCTGAGCCATAATAAAACTCCTTTATTCGATGACGCGATTGTCAATAATCTGTCTGTCGGTGACTATCATATCAACAGGTCTGTCAAATCTTCCGTGATAAAGCCGTTCGCACACTTCGCCGTTATAGCAAATGCCGAGCGCCGTCCCCGGGAAGTCTGCAAGAAATCTATCATAATAACCCTTGCCGTAGCCGAGGCGAAAGCCCTTTTTGTCAAACATAAACGCGGGTACTATGCACACGGAGTCTGAAAAATCCGTAAGCTTTTCACACTGCGAAGGCTCCGGTTCAAGCACGCCGAAAAAGCCTTTTTTAAGTTCGTCAAAAGAGCGGATTATATAAAAGGACATATTCCCGAGAGCGTCCTCGCATTTCGGGACTGCCACGGTAACGCCGCGCAAAAACAGCTCGCTTATCAGCTCGCGCGTGTCCACCTCAATTTCGGTAGATACATAAACCAGCACAGTCTTTGCGTTTCTTAAAAGCCAAAGGTTCAAAAGTTTGCCTCTGATTTTTCTGTCGGCGGTGTTTTTTTGCTCCGGCAAAAATTCGCGGCGCGACTGCTTGCATTTTTCGCGCAGTTTGCGCTTAATGGGGCGAATATCCTTTATTCTTTGCATTGCATACCCCTTGCAACTTCGGCGGCTGTATTTTCGCCTTTAAAATATTTAAGAATTTCAAGCGCAAATCCGAGCGCCGCCGCAGGGCCGTTTGCGGTAATAATGTTGCCGTCTCTTACTACCGCTTCTTTTCTTACTTCCGCTTCAAAAAGACAGTTTTCAAAACCCGGGTAGCAGGTTGCACGTTTTCCTTTTAAAAGACCGAGTTTTCCCAATATAAACGGCGCGGCGCAAATTGCCGCCGTAAGATTTTTTTTATTGCTTGCAAACTCAAGCGCGCTTTTTACCGTGGGGGAGTTATAAAGGTTTTCCGCTCCGGGCATTCCGCCGGGAAGTATAACGCCCGAAAATTCGTCCGAAAGAGAAATATCTTTTTCCGAAATATCGGCTTTTACCGTTATACCGTGTGCGCCTGTAATTTCGGTACCGCCGACGCCGACGGTTTTTACATCTATGCCGCCGCGTCTTAAAACATCGGCCGCCGTAAGGGCTTCAATCTCTTCAAAGCCGTTTGCCAAAAATATATATATCATAAAATATCCTTTCACATTATTGAAAGCACCGCGTCAAGAATTTTGCCGTTTATCTCTTCAATTGAAAGCGGCTCGCCGTTTTTAGCGCAGTCAATAACAATCCAGTTGTATTTTTTTGCCACATACAAGGCCGCGTCGCGGCAGTGGTTTAAATATGAAACGTTCGCTTCGTGAACGTCTTTCTTTTTTTCGTCTCCGTGATAGCGTTCTGTCATAAGCTTTTGC
>OQVL01000734.1_pt1 | contig 18236 bp, 17 predicted proteins | sample 1691501 | NCBI WGS metagenome assembly OQVL01 (sample SAMN03418253, study PRJEB22391) | human gut metagenome | biome: human-gut; feature: organic feature; material: feces | host: Homo sapiens | place: Tanzania | collected 2013-01 | reverse complement strand
ACGAAACTCCGGTAAGTTATCTGGAGGACGTAAACAAGGAATACAAAAAACGCCGCGACACCATCGTTGCAGCCCTCAAAAAGCTGCCCGGCGTAAAGGCTTCCGACCCGAAGGGCGCTTTCTACATCATGGTTAACATGCCTGTTGACGATGCAGAAAAATTTGCTATCTGGACTCTGGAAAACTTCGCTATCGACGGCGAAACCGTTATGTTTGCTCCCGGCAACGGCTTCTACAACACCCCTGGCAGCGGCATCAACGAAGCACGCCTTGCTTATGTATTAAAGAGCGAGGATTTGGAGCGCGCTATCTACATTCTAGGCGAAGCACTCAAAGCATATCCCGGCCGTGTAGAAAAATAAGCTCACAAAAAGTTTAAAGCTAAAAAAATCAGACCTCCTGAAAATTCAGGAGGTCGTAAAACAGTAAAATCAAAAAATGGTGAAAACCTTGTGTTTTCAAGGGGCGGCGTGACTTCGGTCACGCCGTTTCCTTTTTCATCAGCTCATTCAGAGGGATAAAGCCCAGCCCGTCGTACTTAATATGGATGTGCTGTACCCGTTTGCCGCTGGACTTGTCCGGTGCGTCCACATAGATGGCAGACACCAGCTCACGCAGCGCATAGCCGTCCAGTTCTTCAATGCCGACATACTTGTGCGCTTTCTGAATGAACTTCTCAATGTTTTCGTTCTGTCGTTCCTGTACTTCCAAATCCTTCCGGAGCGTGATGACTTCCGCTTCCAACTGCTTCTGTTCTGCTTCGTAGGTCTGACTCATCATGTCAAAGCGTTCATCACTCAGCTTGCCCTTGGCGTTGTCCTCGTAAATCTTTATGAACAGCCGCTTCAGTTCGGAAATCCGCTTTTCGTTGCGCTCCAACTGCTTCCGGGCGATTTCCATTTTTTCAGAGGATTCCACCCGCAGGTGCTGCTCCATGACGGAGATAAAGTGCTGCTGATGCCACAAAATATAGCCGGTGACCAACTGAATGTGCCGCAGAACCAGATGGTTCAAAACCTTTTCCCGGATGAAGTGGGCACCGCACTTTTCTTTGTGCTTCCAGTGCAGAGAACACTCGAAGAAAGCACCTTCCGGCTTATAATTGTTGGTTGCGCCATAGTAGAGCTTTTCCCCACAGTCAGAACAGAATACCAGGCCGGAGAACATACTGGTTCTGCCGGATTTGGTTTTGCGGTGCCGCTGCTCACGAATCTGCTGAACCTTTTCAAACACATCCTCCGGGATGATTGCTTCATGTGTATCATAGAAAACGGCCTGCTTCTTCTCTGGATTCAATCGCTGCTTTTTGTCCCAGACGGAATTCGTATAGGTTTTGAAGTTGACTGTGCAGCCGGTATATTCCCTCCGCTCAAGAATGTGAACTACTGTGTTGCAGTTCCACCCACACGGATTCTCAGGGACAGCATTGGGAAGATTCCTCCCATGACTTTTCTGATATGCCGTTGGGGTCAGCACCTTTTCCGCTTTCAACTGGTTGGCAATCTGCGATGGGCCACGCCCTTCCATGCACAGGTCAAAGATGTGTTTTACAACCTTGGCGGCTTCCGGGTCAATGATCCAGTGCTTGGGATTTTCCGGGTCTTTCACATAACCGTATGGAGCATTGGTGGTCAGCGGAACGCCCCGCTCGCCCTTCGCCTTGTTGACGGCACGGATTTTCCGGCTGGTGTCACGGGCGTAAAACTCGTTGAACCAGTTCTTGATTCCGGCGAAGTCATTGTTGACACTGTTGGGATCGGCGGAATCGAAATCGTCATTGATGGCGATGAAGCGAACGCCGTTCTGAGGGAAGGTGAAGTTGGTGTACAGTCCGGTCAGTGCGGAGTTTCTGCCCAGTCTGGAAAGGTCTTTGCAGAGGATAATCCCCACCTTGCCGGATTCCACCTGTTCCAGCATACTCTGAAAGCCGGGGCGGTCATAGTTGGTGCCGGTATAACCGTCGTCTACCCGCTCCCCCACCAACGTGATCTCTGGGTGTCGCTGCACAAACTCGTGGATCAGCTTCCGCTGGTTGTCGATGCTCTCACTCTCATAACGTTTGCCCAGCTTTGACAGGCGGAGATAGGATATGCCATACCAATGCTGTCCGGAGAGTTCTTCGGTTTGTGGGCAAAAAAATGCAGCCATAAAACATACCTCCTAAAAATTCAGGAAAGCGGTTTCTGGCTGTCATTGCCGGGCGGCAACATTATTTTCACTGACGGGTCTATTATGCTTTCCCGCTTTGCTTTTGTCAACAGGGAAACTTTGGAGGATCAGGACAGGCTGCACGCATAGGCCCGCAGGCGGTCTTGCAGGCTCACATCTGTGTTGGCATACGCAAGCTTTACCACAATGCCGCTGTCCGTATAGCAATACGGGTCGCCTACCTGCTCCACATACTGCTTGATGCGTTCAGCACAGGAGGCGGAGGTGTCGATACTCACGCAGGAGATGTCCCTTGGTGCTGTATGGGTGGTGTGACTGGTGCTCGGACGGTTTGCTTCCATGAAGTTTCCTCTTTTCCAATAGCGTTGTCGGTAGTATTGCCAGATCTCGGTGTTTTATGAAAATGCTGATAAAAGAGCAACGCCTCCCGGCGTAATGCCGGGAAGCGTTGTCTATGATTCTGTATTCTAAAGAATACCAGCTTCAAGATGCCCTTTCAAGGTAAAACTTGGTGAACAATAGGTGAAGCCTTTGAGAAAAAGATGGGAACGCCAAGAATTTACCGCTGCAGATCGGCAGTCAGCGCATACATTTCCGCCAGCTCTTCGACCGCCTGATTGCGGATCTTATACAGCGTTCTCGTTGTGATCTGGGTTTTAGCACTGATTTGCTGCCATGTGTGACCCTCGAAGTAGGCGAGTCGAATGACCTCGGCCTGCCGCGGTTCCAGGAGTGCCACATAGTGCTCCAGCCGGTTGATCTCCTGCTCCAGCGGTACAAGGCGACTGACCAGATCATGTGTCAACGCGGCATTCGCCTCATCCGCCGCACTCTGGAAGTTCATGGCGATGTAACACCGAAAGCATCGCATATTTTTTCGAGCGATGCAAACGAGGGCGTCATAGACTTTTTATACCATGACGAGATGGTAGACTGTGGCAGGCCAGAGCGGCATGGGACTGTACGCCGCTGAAATCGTCAACGGCCTACGAATGACTAACCATGACTTAATGCTTATCTGCTGCACACCACACGAAGAACAATCCACCAAATGGGCACCATATCTGCGGGAGCGTTACTTTGATATGCTCATCAATTGCACCTGTATGTCCGCTGTGTGCGAGGTCGGTGCGGCGGACGCACAGCTCCGTGCCTATCGGCAGATCATCGACCTTGCGGATGTGGTGCTGGATGTCTATGATCTGGAGAGTCCAGCCGTGGGCGATGCCGAGGATAGGGCCTTGGCCTATGCCGTGGATATAGCCCATAAGTCTGTGCTGGTGTTAGACCCTATCAAGCTGACTACAAAGCAGATCGACGAACATTTTCGTCCCCAATAAGGCAAAAAGAACCCGCTCTGCGATTGCAGGGCGGGTTCCTATTACACTGCGACGTGTATCGCCATGTTATCCATGAGGGTGTGGAGGCTTAGGTCATATTGCTCTTTTGAGATGACTCGGCGCTCAAGAAAAGCATCCAGTACACCCTTCTGCTTATCAAAAAGATGCTGTTGCTTTTCTTGGTCAGAAAGACCCTGCCACTCATTCGATATCGAAAAGTCCAGTTCCATTTGATATCCCTCCTATAGTATTCACACGAGTGTTACTATACCACGGGATGTGGTAAAATGAAATTGGCAAAACGACAAAAACACGGCGGATTTTTCTATCAACTCAAATCTAAAAAAGCTATTGACAGCGGCGTTGGGGCGATTTTTATATTTCCTTTTCCGCAGCCTTTGCGGCATTGGCGGCGGCGCGGGCCTTGTCGCGGGACTTACGCTGGGTGACGAGGTCAGCCTTGGCCTGCCGCTTTTCCCTGCGCTCCTGCATGAGCTGTGCCTCCTGACGCGCGTACTCCTCATGGAAGCGGGGGTAGCTGTTCTCACAGGGCGGCTTATACTGCGAAGGCAGCCCTGCGGCTTTCAAAGCAGCAGACCAGTTGCCGAAGCGCTGGGCAATGTATGCGCCGCCGACCACCTCGCAGGGAGCGGACGTATAGGAGGCGTCAACGCAGCGACGCACATAGTCGATAAGGTCGGCATCGCTGGCAGTTTCGTGTTCTATCGCAAAAGCCTCGTCCTGCGCTTGCAGGGCCTCGCGGGTACGTTTGACGATCTGCTGATGCAGCAGGTTATCACCGTTGACCTGTGGCATTTTTGTGTCCCTCCTGGGCATAATAGACTCAGCCAGATGGAGCGATACCCTTCGTAAATTGAATAGTTTTTTGCAAAAATGGTGCAAAAATAGTGGTGTGGGAACGGTTGAAACCTTCCTCGCGCCATTTTTGCAAAATGCCGGATGCACGAAACCGCGTCCGGCGGTGCGGCTGGCTATGGAATTTGTACCATCGCAGAAACCTTCAAATAGACAAGATGCTTCCGGAAAATGGTGTTGTGTCGACTCCCTGTATGTCGTGAGCGATCCAGATGCGCGCAAAATCCCCCTCCCCACCGGAAAGAACCGGTCGTTTTGCGGGGCAGAGTGAGAGGTGGATTGGATTATAGCCCTTCGGGGAAGCGCGGATATTATAAGAGGTCAGGTTTCCGCCGCATTGACGGCAGCGGCAAATGTCAATACCGGTGACTCTCAGCATGAGTTCCCGTGCGGACAGCTTGCCGTCGGAGAACATGGGTGCTTTTGTTCGCGTCAACCGCTGCGCCAGCTTCAACCGTGTCTTCTTTTGCGGATTGCTCAGAAACCCGTAGCGGCGGATCTTCAGCATACAGGGTGCTGAGATGCGCCTGAAATGCCGCTTGCATTTGGAGATATTCGCAGTCCCCATTTATGCTACCTGCAAAGGCTTCTTCGGCCAGACTGGGAGACTGGGGGTGCCAAACATAGCACACTTGATGTCCTGTGGCGCAGCAAAAAAGCAACGGATACCCGTTGCCATCTCCCCTATATGTTCCGTTGCAACGCAATAGCCCTTGACCGCATCCGTGTCTCGCAGTCAAGGGCTATTGATCCATCTTGGGCTCAGTCATCATTGGGTTCCTCACGTTTCTACAGATTATGGCATCTGCCGCCGTCTCTAGTTTCACTCCCGCTCTATCTGAAAACACCGCTGTGCGGTGGAACACCGTAAAGGCCGATGGGCTTTTGAGAGTGCTGAACATTCAGGTGATGCCATCTTCCCGTTACCTTGGCAGTAAAGGGGAACTCATCAGGTCATTGGATTCACCTCTTCCTATACTTTATCGGTATCTTTATTATAGCAAATTATTTTCAGAAAACAATTCGCAAAACAGCAAAAATAGTACGGTTAAATTTGGATAGTGTTCCGAAATGTTATATAATCCACTTTTTGAATTGACATAAAGTCACCATTTGATATAAAATTAAAGTGTTGTGAGGTTTCCTGTGCAGGTGGTATGCCATGGCGGAAAACGCCCTCCGTTGAAATCTCGCCATCATTGCTCAATAACAGCGGAAGGGTCTCCTAAAGAGACCCTTCCGCTGTTATTGAGCAGAATCTTTTTTCGGAGCAGACCGCAAATGAGCCGCTCTTTCTTTTTGTGAAGCCGCAATTGCCATCATGTGGTCGTACATCTCATCCCCAACACACTTTCTCGCGTACTGACACCATTGCACACAGCTCAACGTGTCATTATACGCAATGAACCCGCAGGTCTCGCATGCCATCTGCGTGTCTATAGAGAACAGCTCAATGATGCTCCCGCAATTCGGGCAGATCTTTTCGATGATCGTAGGGGTACGCGGCTTACCCTGGCAGCCACTCAGCATAGAGAGGAACCCTTCGACCGCAGGGCAAAGGCCTGCGGCCGCCTTTCTTGTGTTATTATATATTACGATTGCCTAGGGTGCACCCAATATCATAGGGGTGCACCTCTGTGGAAAACGACGCAAGCGTCTCGCCAGCCTAATCCCGGTATTCCGGCAGTCCATCTACCACGTCATAATCATAATCTGCGGTACGCCGAAGCTGCTCGTTTGTATGGGTGATCTTATCAGACATGCTCTCCAAGAATTTCCGCAGCAGCTTCACGCCAACGGCGGGATGCCGCTCCAGCAGGTCATTTAGCCGGGTTTTGCCAATGCACAGCAGCTCCGTAAACTCCGTGGCAACGCCGCTGAGCCGAAATACATTGCGTGTCAGACAGTTCTCTCCAATGAAGCTGCCGACGCCCAGCGTGGCCATCTCCAGCGGAGCGGCTCCACTGTTGTTCTCCCGATTGGCCACCAGCCGGATAGTTCCCTTCAGAACAAGGCAGACCTCGTCATTATGATCCCCGCTGGCGAATACCGTTTCATTTTCATAATAGGTTTTTACATGGCAATAGTCTCGTAGAATAGCGCGATCCTTCTCGGTAAGGTCTGACAGCACCGGCAGCTTTGTCAGGATCAGCAGCACATCCGCCTCGCTGAGCCTCCTGCGGTGCTCCTTGTCCAAATGGATCTCCGGCGCGGAAATATTGTGCCGCTCCAGAATGGCCCGAACGGCGTACCGCTCTTTTCTGACAAGGGCAATCAGCCTTTCCCATTCCGTCTGCACGTCCAGATAGGCGCGGAATGCGTTAAAGACAGGCTGGGCGTCATGCTTGGCAAGGTATATGTTCTGCATGGCCTCCATTGCCGCCGCCGGGTCGTTTTCCGCCAGATACTGGGCAGCCAGCATCATGCTGCTCCGGTAGATCTTCTCCTCCAGATCCTCTTTCAGAAACGCGCCGGGATAGGGATCCAAGTCCTCGGGGTCGACCCTGACCAGATTGCTTGTCTTATGCTGTGAGGTCATCTTGGCCCGCTGGTAGACGAAGCGGTAAATATCCTCCCGCATACGCATCCACTGGGGATGGGTTTTAGGCTGCGGCAGGTGCCTGATGGATAGGGTGTTGTCCAGAAAGAAGCTGAAGCCGAACATTCTGCTGTTGATCAGATAGTCGATATCTTCACCTCTTTTGACCAACGGGTCAAAGGGGACACATTCAAACATCTCTCTGTGCAAGATCATGGCGCCGCCAAAGGCAAAGGGGGTCCGTTTCAAGCGTGGGCCGCTCCCAATGATCTGGTCAAACGCCTGCGCCTTGCTTCCAAAACGATCCCAATAAGTCATCCACGGCTCCGGCGTCACATCATCATAGTACCGGCCCTTTCCGTTAAGATAGTAGCCCGCCACGCCGTGTACCACATCACCATACACTCTGCGCCCAAGGAATTCCAGAGAACGGGGCACAAAATCCGGAAGCTCAAAAACCTCGTCGTCATCGATCAGCAGCGCGGCGTCAGCCGTCAGAATGGTGGCCGCCAGCAGACACATATTCCGCACATTGGAATATCCGAACATGGACAGCAGTGCCGCCCCCCTGTCACCAAGACCCGCACCCTTCAGGATGCGGGAAATGGCGTCAAGATCGCCTGCCGTAAAGAGATACGTCTCCGCCCGTAGCTTCACGCGCTTGACGATACGGTAAACCTGCTCATAGGCGGCCTCCTCCACATCAGGTGTTGTAGGGCAAATCAGGATCACCAGCTTGAAGTCTTTTTCCTGAAACTGCTTCATACTGACAAGGGTTCGCTCCAGAGTACCTTCCTGATCAACCGGAGTGGGGTGATCGTAGACGGCATCCCCCTCCTGCCAACACTTGCCGGAGCTCCTACACCAGTAGGTGGGTATGATCATCGTTTTTCTCATGGCCGCTTTCCCCCTACCACGCATTGCGGTAAAACTGCAAGGAACCATAAAGCCGAAGCAGATTTTGCAGGTATGTTGCCTGGGTGTAGCCGTTTCGCGCATAATCCGCAATGGTTTTTCTGCGCTCTGGCTCCTGTTCATTACGCATAAGCTCATCTAAAATAGCGGCGTAAAGCTCCTCCTCGTCGTCGATCGCCACGAGCGTACCCACCCGGTTATTAACAAATTCCGGCAAGCCGCCCGCATTCGTCGCTACCACCGGTGTACCGCAAGCCATGGCTTCCAGGGCGACAAGGCCAAAAGGCTCCTTGCGGGAAGGAATGACAAACACATCTGCGGCACAGTAGAGTCTGCGCAGCTCCTCCTGTGTTTTGTGGCCCAGGAAGTAGGTCGACTTCAAGCCCAGCAGCTGCGAGAGATCCATCAGCTCCTCTCGCTCCTGCCCATCGCCTGCAATCAAGGTAAGAATCCTGGGAGATTCCTGCTCCTCGTAATAGTGCGCTGCGGACAGAAGATTTTCTACGCCCTTGAAGGTGGTGAGCTTCCCTGCAAAGAGTACGATCTTCTCTCCGTTATAGGGGATGTTCATCTGGGCGAGAAGCGATGTGCGATCCACATCCTCAGGATAGAAAACATCCTCATTATACCCGTTTGGCAACAGTGAAATCTTCGCGCAGGCTTCCGGGAAGTTCTCCAGCACCGCATCTCTGTTGCTGCTGGAGATAGCAATGATTTTTGTGCAGTGCTTAACGGTTTCCTCCGCAAAGCCTCGGAAACCCGGCCATTTGACACAGCCCATAAGGTCTGTCCCATGGGTGGTTACCACAGTGGGGATATGGTGCTTTACCGCCAGCCAGGAGAGGCACCAAATATGCTGTGCATGAATAATATCCGGCTGAAATTCCATAACAGCCTTTTGGATCGCCGCGTCAAACGCCGCCAGATATTGCGCGAACTCTTCGCTGCTCAGGTCGGCAAAGGTGGTCGTGCTTCGGGGATGGGTGGTGAAGCACGGAAAATTAAAGGGCAAATGCTCCTTTTTCGTTCGCCTTTTTGCACCCTTCGCGGAAAACATAACCGGAATAAGCCGCACTCCGGGAATATCTGTCGGCGGAGTATTTTCTGGGAATACCGCGCATACTTCATGCCCCTGTTTTGTCAGATGCGCCGCGATATTTTTTGTATATGTGCCGCTGCCAGAGCCCTCCAGCGGGAAATGGTTCACCATCAAAACTTTCATCGTTCAAACCACCTTTCCATAAAATCGTCCCAGGCCCGCTTCGCTCTTGTATATTGCACGACCATATCCGGCAGGCAGGCCTCCGCCGCCTGCTGAATGTTTGGAAGGTCGAGGAACCGAGAATCCTGTGTATATCGGAACAAGGATCTTGCCCCCACCTCTAATTGCTCCGCGCGCCAGTCAAAGTGGGACGCATCATATCCGGTTTGCCATCGGAGAAATACGTTCCGTCCGATCCATCCGGTACAAGCATAGTAGAGCCGATCACGGATACGGCTATCTGTCCGCAGCTCCGGAACCGCGGGATAGTCGCCATAGGTATCATGGAAGATATGAGCCCCGATATCGAGGCAGTTGATTCTATTCTTCGCGGCGGCAAGGCCGAGGAAGGTATCTTCTCCCCTCGCAAGGAAGGGAACCCCATTATAGAAAAAATATGGTGAGAAAAAAGGCGGCAGTGTGGGAAATGCTCCCATCCTGATCCCAAGATTCCCACCCAGCACTTTAGTGGTGGACACCGGCTCCGGCATATCCGCACCTTGAAGGACAAGTCCGCGATGCAACTTGCTGTCGTGCCAGAAAAGACACATTTCCTCTTTATGAAGTCCGTACAGCAGCGCAGACATTCCGTCAAAGTCCGCCGGTGGCAGGATACTGTAACCGGAATAGTCGCTGCTGGTAATATCCGCGCCCATTTCCATTCCCCGCAGATGCGCTCCCACAAAGTCGATCTCCTCCAAACAAACCGTTCCGTTCTCCCTCCGGCGCAGCACCGCCGGCTGTACGTCAGAATCCACAAAGATAAGTACATCTATCTTCTCAAAGAGTGCTTCCAGCAGAACGTGATTGCGGTTAAATCCGTAGGGAATCAGCCCTCGTCCATCCAACAACGGGCAGTAAAGCAGATCGGATATCGAGTTTTGCCGCAGATTAAGATATCCTAATTCCCATTTGGCTTTTTCATAGTCGTGCAGTTTTACCAACGAGAGCCTAGCGCGTCCCTCCAGCATCTGCACCGCCGTCCAATCGAATCGATGTGAATAAGCAACGATTACGTGGCTGATCTCGTGGCCAAACTTTTCCGCATTATCCAGAAATGCCAGAATCGGTTCCGCTGAGACGAAGTCTCTGACGATCATTCCCAGCGCAACGCTTCCCAGAGTCGTCCTCATGATAGTCTACCTCCTTTCAATGAACGGGTTTACATCGAGAATAAAAAAGGCCGCGCAAATTTTCCGGGTACTGCTCTCACGCAGAAACACCGAGAAATCTGAACGGCACAACATATACAATATGTATTCAATTTGCTGTCGCTATTTAGGACATGGCCGGTCAGTATCAAAAACGATCGGTCTTCTCTGCCTGTATCAACCTTTGCTGCACACTGTCCCGCGAATGTGGTCTCCTCCCGCCTGTTGATATCATTATACCAGCATAGATCAGGAGTTGCAATTACAAAACATCAACAAAACGGTTGCAGTTGCAGGATATGCACCGCAGAAGCAAGGTGGCAAAACACACAGGGCGCAAGTAGCCCTTCAAAATTTCCCCAAAATGTTGCTTTACCAACAGAAGATAGGTTATCCATAAAGTATAATGACATTATCCCCCTCAGTATCTTTCTCCATACGAGAAAGCTATCCCTTCCCTCTGATGCCAGCAGGTGCGGCGATTGGTCGTATCTGCTGGCATTAGTATGGGGTTTGTTAACGTTTTATTTCAAGCGAATCGCCGTGCCGATCGCAGCAATCATTTCTCTTCGTTATTGCGGCTCACTTTCAGAAGCATCTTTACGCCTCATGATCCAACCACTGACGCTTCCGGGAACAGGCGGATAAGGAAGAAGCTTTACATTGATAAACCATGCAATAAGAACGGCAAGGATCGTCTGAATCGCTCTCATGAAGGAGTACAGGTACATACTGCTTTCAAAATGGCTGACGATCAAAACGATATAGATTGCAGTTGCCAGCCCGCAAAACGCATGGCATCCCAGTAATTCTGCCGCACATAGGACAAGCAGGCTTCCCGCCAGCAGAATAGCCGCCTCCACCCAATGCCGGTAGGCTTGCGCCGGCAACTGCCCCCAGAGCCAGTCGGTCAAGAACATGATAGGGAGTCCCACACCAACGGCGGTCAACGTAGCCAAAATACGCATCTTTCCGTTTTCCTTTGTTTTTTCAGAGGTCTCACGAATTTCCATCATACCATAGATGTAGATGAAAATCGGATGCACCTCCAGCCCCGGCACAAAAAGGCGTATCAGCTGCCAAAGGCAGAAGCCGCAAAAAATAGCCAGAATACTCTTGACTTTCCGCATCCCCACATGCGGGTGCATGTGATGGTGGGTATCTTTCCCATCAGGATGTGTGTTACCGCAATCCCCCGGCATGTTGGACATAAGAGGCCTCCCTTCCGATTCTGTGCCGTAGCAGAACACCATCAGCCCGTTTTTTTCTCAAATTTCCCGCCCGGGCAGCGGCAAAGCGGGCAGAGATATCCTTCCGGAATGGTCTCGCCGGAATAGTGATAGCCGCAGACAGGACAGATCCATCCCGCATCTTCCCGCATCGTACGGTAAACCGTGGCGGTAGGCGGTGGGGCAAAGGCTCCCTTTCGCAAAAACTCATCCATTGTCATAAGCCGCGCGTTGCTGAGTGTTTGTCCGTCTACAGCGTCGCAGATAAACAGATAGTAATTCTTGACAGGGATTGTTTCCGTCACCTTCAAGCTGGCCCATGCGGCAATTCTGTCTGTAAGATAGGGATTGCCAAAGGCGTCCCGCTGCACAGGCAATCCCGCAAACTTGTCCGCCACACGGCTGGAGCGATAGCCGAAAACGCTCAGTAGCTCACGGCTGGCATCCTGCGCAGCCATGGACACCGTCAGTGTGCCGGCTTTCAGCAGCGCTTCGCAGGTACGGTTATCCCTGTTGAGTACGATAGCGCACTTTTGAGGGCTGCCGCTGGTGATCTGAAAGAAAGAGCTGATCAGACACCCATAGTTACGTCCGCCCTCAAAAACTCCTACAACATAGAGACCGTAATTGAGTTTATCAAATACCATACGATCCATTTTGAGTCCTCCCTCCTGTAAACATTTTACATTTTAAGAGTAGTTTATCTTAATAAGATAGCATAGTGCATGGAGAAAAGCCGTTGTCAGAGCAACGGAGCGGTGTAGAAAAAACTTCTACACTATCCTCAAGCGGAGAGTATTCTCAAGATATTGGCAAAAAATTAACAATCTGTATAATGAAAGTATCTCTCGCAGCGTTCTCTGGGGCAGGGATAAGGTCGGCAGGGATGCGCAAGCTATGGTGACAGGTGACGATGGGTGTTTTGTCAATGAGTAGGCAACAGCTTTCATTGCCTGACAGCCAGGCTTAAATAATCAAAAAAGATAGGAGGACATGCTTATGAAGGGTTTTGCCATGCTGAAGATCGGTGAGGTCGGTTGGATTGAAAAGGATCGTCCACAATGTGGGCCGCTGGACGCCATCTGCAAGCCGTTAGCCGTTGCCCTTTGCACCTCAGACGTACACACCGTCTGGGAGGGTGCTGTTGGTGAGCGGCACAACATGATCCTGGGCCACGAATGCTGTGCCCAGGTGGTGGAGGTAGGCTCCGAGGTGCGGGATTTCAAGCCCGGCGACCGGGTTCTGATCCCAGCCATTACCCCCAACTGGAGTTCCCTGGAGGCGCAGGCCGGCTATGCCATGCACTCTGACGGAATGCTGGCAGGATGGAAATTCTCCAACATCAAGGACGGCGTCTTTTCGGAGTATTTCCACGTCAATGACGCTGACGGCAATTTGGCGCTGCTGCCGGAGGGCATGGACATTGTGGATGCCTGTATGCTTTCGGACATGGTTCCTACCGGTTTTCATGGCGTGGAACTGGCGGACGTGCAATTTGGCGACACCGTGCTGGTGGTGGGCATCGGCCCTGTTGGCCTGATGTCGGTGGCAGGCGCGGTCCTGCGGGGAGCGTCCCGCATTATTGCGGTGGGCACCCGGCCCAATTGCATTGAGGTGGCCAGAAAATATGGAGCGGATGATTTTATCAGCTATAAAAACGGCCCCATTGACCAGCAGGTGCTGACCATGACCGGTGGCAAAGGGGTAGACAAGGCCATTATCGCCGGTGGTGGCGTTGAAACCTTTGAGCCGGTAGTGAACTGCCTGAAGCCCGGAGGGAAGATCGGCTCTGTGAACTATCTGGGGGACGGCGACTATGTCACAATTCCTCGTGTGGCGTGGGGCGTTGGCATGGGTCACAAGCAGATTCAGGGCGGTCTGATGCCCGGCGGCCGCCTTCGCATGGAGAAGCTAGGTGCCTTGGCCATGTCGGGCAGACTGGATGTCAGTCTGCTGGTCTCCCATGTATTTGACGGCTGGGAGCATATTCCCGAAGCGCTGCAGCTGATGAAGGACAAGCCTGCCGACCTGATCAAACCGGTGGTGAGACTGGTATAATTTACGGAGTTGACAGGTTGATCCAGTATATCAGGTATAAATCAAAAGCCCTGGGAAGCCCCAGGGCTTTTGACAACAGGGGAGTTAAGCCTGTTGCAGAACAGTCTTCAGCGCATCGATCCGGTCAGTCTTCTCCCAAGCTACATTCAGCTCCTCCCGGCCCATGTGTCCATAGGCGGCCAACTGACGATAAATTGGCTTACGCAGGTCGAGATCGCGGATAATGGCGGTCGGCCGCAAGTCAAATACCTGTTTTACAGCAGCCGCCAGTCGGTCATCCGCCACTGTGCCGGTACCGAATGTATCCACCATTACAGACAGGGGCTGAGCCACACCGATGGCATAGGCCAACTGGATTTGGCATCTGCTGGCAAGGCCTGCAGCTACCACATTCTTGGCCACCCAGCGAGCGGCATAGGCAGCGGAGCGATCCACTTTTGTGGGGTCTTTACCAGAAAAGGCCCCGCCGCCATGGGGCGCCCTGCCGCCATAGCTGTCCACCACGATCTTCCGCCCAGTCAGCCCGCTATCCCCTTGAGGACCGCCAATAACGAACCGGCCGGTCGGGTTTACATAGATCTTGGTATTCTCATCCATCAGTGCCGCAGGGACGGTAGGCTTGATAACCAACTCGATAATATCCTTGCGAATCTGTGTCAGCGGGATTTCAGCGGCATGTTGGGCAGAAACTACTAGCGTGTCCACACGAAAGGGCTTACCATTATCACCGTACTCCACAGTGACCTGCGTCTTGCCATCCGGCTTTAAATAATCCACAAGGCCCTGTTTTCGTATATCGGTAAGACGCTTAGCCAGCTTATGCGCCAAAGAGATAGAAAGCGGCATCAGTTCGGGAGTTTCATCACAGGCGTAGCCAAACATCATTCCCTGATCGCCGGCACCGTTATCCAGTTCATTTTGACCGGATTCCTTTGCTTCCAAAGATTGATCTACACCCAAGGCAATATCATCGGATTGCTCATCAATATTGGCAATGATAGCACAGGTATTGCCGTCGAATCCACAGGCGGCGTCATCATAGCCTGCGTCAAGGACCACTTGCCGGGCAATCTTGGGAATATCCACACAGCCAGAGGTGGTGATCTGCCCCATAACGAGAATCAGTCCTGTGGAGATAGCCGTCTCACAGGCCACGCGGCCACTGGTATCCACCGCAAAAACAGCATCCAGAACAGCGTCGCTGATCTGATCGCAGATCTTATCGGGATGCCCCTCGGTAACCGATTCGGAAGTAAACAGATATGACGCCATTAAGAAACACTCCTTTCTTGATGCACACAAGAATATATTCATCTGATACTGGCAAGAGCGCCCGGAGAAGCAGTTTTTGCCGCCGGACACTCTTGCCATGCTGAGGATGAGGTAGAAAAGAGTTTTATTGAAAGATTCTCCCATGTAGGGGAGAGAGAAGAGGCGGCGCGAAAAGAACATCATTTCCGCGCCGCGCACTCTCTCCGCATCGTCAGATGCAAACCGGGAGAAAGTAGTATGGGCTAGTTCTTAGATTCGCGCTTTGCGGCCAGAACCGCCGCACCGACAAGGGTCAATAGGTCAACGTCACTACACCGCGGATGCATCGCCAGCATTTGGAAAGGGGACGGGGAACATTGTCACTCGCCTTTTCTAACCCGGCAGAAGTAAATGTGGAACTCCTCGTTACCCTTCTGCTCAGTATGATATTCAAAGCCCAGTTTACTCATAGGGCCGTAATACATGATTGGCCGAAATGACTGAATCACGTGAATTCCCTGACCTTTTCTTGTTTCGGCTGCCATTTCCGTGAGTTCCGTCAGCACGTTATCAATTCGACCTCGCAGATCAAGTCGTTCAAATGTCTCCCGCCGGTCTTTCCAAAGCTTATAACTCATGCGTTGCGAATCCTTTCGCTGATATAGATATTAAGAAAAACTGTATCCCTGAATGTTCGGAAATATCTTGACAGATACAATTTAACTATAATATGATTGAAAGAAAACTTCGGTTGCCATGACAACAATTGGAGGGAAATTATGGAACAGTTTCTGCACAATCTCCCCATTTTTCACGGCGTCGAAATAAGCGAGATCAAAAGTCTTCTTGTTTTTCTGACGGCACAAAGAAAAAGCTACAAAAAGGGTGAGATCATCCTGTCCGAAGGTGAGACAACAGACTGTATAGGCGTGGTGCTCTCCGGCCTAGCAATGCTCCAGCTTGGCGATATATGGGGCAATAACAGTGTGGTGGGCAGTGTACGCCCCGGCGGCACCTTCGCAGAGGCGTATGTCTGCCTTCCTGATGAGCCGCTGATGATCCATGTGGTCGCTGCGGAGGACAGCGAGATACTCTTTTTGAATATGCGTCCGGTATTGGAAGCGTCGCTGTCCCCGGACAGTCTAAACATCCGACTGATGCGCAACTTACTGACGATCTCTGCGCGAAAAATAATGCAATTCTCACGGAGAATACTGTATACAAATCCCAAGACCATCCGTAAGCGGGTCATGTTGTTCCTCACAGAATGTGTAAGGAGAGGCGGCAACCACACCTTTACCATTTCCTTTAATCGCCAGCAGCTGGCAGACTATTTGGGGGTGGACAGAACCTCTTTGTGCGGGGAACTGTCTCGTATGCGGCATGATGGGCTGTTAGACTATCACAAAAGTACTTTTACCGTGCATGAGCACACCCGCACTGATTAACAGGAAAAGCTGATGGATTTTCAAAGAAGGAAACCCATCAGCTTTTCTTATTTTGGCATAATGATGATTAAGCATACAGAACTTTTTTTCAAGCATCAGATATGACAAACCGCCACAATACGACACCCTTCTGGCAGAAGGATATCGTCGGGCATCCGGTCAAATGTCCATTTTGGTACACCCATCCACTGGGCGGCCACGGCAGAAAAGTGCAGCAATACGATTCCAAGATCCAGTTCACCATCGTGTGGGTCGGTAGGGGCATCCTCCGTCTGGATCAAAAACAGTTCATGCTCCCGCAGCAGGAAGCCGTAGGGCTGCCGGTTCAGATAACTGGGGGAGAGAGAGGCTGCATAGAAGGAGCGCCATAACATGTCGCCATACGACAGCATCAATTCATCCAAACCATCCTTGCAACCCCATTTCCCCACAGAAACCAGCTCGTTGATACTCTTCTTGGGTGCGTAATACTGTCTCAGGATAGAGATGTCCACCTTCGATACATTCTGAATATTAAGCCGCAGCGCCTTCCGTGTCCGCTCTCCGTAACCGAAAGCCACAATGGCCGCCACCTCCAATGGTGAAGACAGTGACAGCGCAAACTTTACCCGCTCACTGTTCGTAAAGGTCAGCCAGCAGCTGTCAATCTCCATCTCGGTCAACTTCAGGATCATATCTTCCATCAGATAACCAGCGTTTTTCCCCGCGTTTTCATGAGGGGCCGACAGAAGTACCAAATAATGCGGTGCGCCGATAAGATACTTCTCGTAACCGGCAGACCCCTCCAGCGCTTTTTGCGCCTCACCGCCCACGATCACCAGCTGCGTCTCGATTTCAGGGAATAGCCGCATACACTCTTTGTCAAAGTAGGTTCTGATCTCACCAATAGATTCGCTTGAAACTCCTTTGCTCCGGAAAGATCTGACAGACTTGCGATTTTGTATCATGGCACTGTAATTCATAATGGACCTCCTATTCTCTTCGTTGTCGCCTTCTTTCACACAACTACGGATGCTTGCAGCCTCCGCGCGATTTTAACTTCCTGTGGCTTACAAGAGCCACAGGGCATCTAACAGCATCGTATCAACACTTAAAGGAAATGTCAAGAGAAAGTCCTACGCAGGTATGGACAGATTTGTAAAAAACCATTCGTATTGCGGTGTTTTTCTTCCAAAGAGCACACCATTCTCGTTTAAATCCAGAAAGAAGCGCACCCTAATAGAAGTATTGATAGACATCGTTTAGTAAAAACGGTCAAACCAATAGGATTTAATGGGCAAATTTTATCCACTGTCGGTTGATAATTTTGTCGGACAACTGTATAATAAAACAGGAAATAGTTGGGAATACCATGAAACCCGAGTTTACTACCTTAAAAGTATAAAACGGACACTCGCTGCAGAGTGTCCTGAAGGACTCCACACCCACTAAATATCCGTTGATTCGCACGATACCAAAGCTTCTTCCACTACTCACGGAACTTTATGACTTTTGAGAATGTCCGTTCGGAGTTTGGCAACCGTGGAGTTGGTGAGGCGCGAAAGCTGATCCGCGAAACGCTGGAACAGTATCGTCCTCCGCAGATACCTCTTACGGATTTGGAAGGAGTGCTTCTCGCCATGCAGCAAGCCTTCCTGATAGCAAAACGGGAAGCGCGGGAGAAGTTCGCGCCGAAGAAGGATAAGACGCAGAGCGAACCATTTGAATAAAGGGTGTTTCTGAGGCTTTCAGCACATTCCCGTCTGTTAAGTAGATTATATGGGAACCGCCATGTCGTAACCTACACAATTCTGCAAAGGCGTCGGACGAACAGGCATGAATGCAGATTGAAGCCTCGAAAGGACAATAGAGAAAAGGCGCTGGAGATTATAGACAAGGAGCATTAAGTAAGACTATCATTTAACGAATACTCAACTTCCAGTTTAACGAACAGGAGATGATGAACGCATGAAAATCCTATATGAACTATCTTGGCTATGGGAAACGCTGGGCATTGCAC
>OQVL01000729.1_pt1 | contig 18290 bp, 21 predicted proteins | sample 1691501 | NCBI WGS metagenome assembly OQVL01 (sample SAMN03418253, study PRJEB22391) | human gut metagenome | biome: human-gut; feature: organic feature; material: feces | host: Homo sapiens | place: Tanzania | collected 2013-01 | reverse complement strand
TTCTCCGCTGCTTTGATAAATCCGGCAAAATAGCGCTGCTCGTGAGCACGGACGCGTGTTCACCGTTCAGCATAGGCATTATCAAGCCGAAAATCGTGCTTCCGCCGGACTGCAAAGAGGAACAGCTACGCTTCGTTTTGGCGCACGAATATGTGCATATCCGCGACCGCGATTCCGTAGTCAGATTATTGGGGCTTGCTGCGGTTTGTGCCGGGTGGTTTAATCCGTTTGTGTGGATTGCATTCAAGTATCTCGACAGAGACTTGGAACGATTTTGTGACGAGAGGGCGCTGCGGCTTTTGGGCGCGGAGAATGCTCCGCGCTATGCGCTGACGCTTTTGGATTTTGCCGTAAAAAATGTGGATGGAGAGTATTTGACAGAAGCGGAAGATGGGTCGAAATATGTTTTGTACCGATGGTTTTTTGGGGAGGAATGTGACTGCAAAAATGTGACCACGATTCGCTTGATGGCAGAAAATTTAGGACGGCTCCACAGCGGTCTGCAAAACTTTTATGAGGAACCGGTTTTGCTTCAGCAGCCACTTTTATCCCGGTATGATAAACATAACAGGGAAATGAAACATGTGTATGGGTATATGCGTGGAAAGAACTACTGGAACGCGCGTTTGGCCTGTCTGGACTAATTGCAACGGTGGCGATGGTTGTTTCGGTAATTATCTATGCGGCCGTTTATTGGTTCAAGGGGGCCAAAATCAACGATGCGGACATTGATGCGGACATTCAGAAAATGATGGAAGAAGACAAAAGAAAAACTTTTTTGTATTATAACCCGTCCAATGCCCCGCAGTTTATCCAATATGCGCGCAACGGAGAAACGGAAAAATTGCAGGAAATGCTTAATACCGGCTCCGTCAATATCAATCAAACGGATTCCAACGGCAATACCGCGTTAATTGCCGCCGCGTGGAACGGCAAGACCCAAACCGTGTTGTTTTTGTTAAAATTGGGCGCGGACGCGTATTTGCGCAATGAATCTTTAACGGATGCCGCCAATGCGGCTTGCAATAATGACAAGTTGGAAACTTTTGCCGCTATGTTGGAGTACGGTTTGGACACTAGCAAAATGTCTTTTGGGGGAAAACTGCTAGTGATGTATTTAGCCGGCAAAAACCGTACCGACTTGTTGGAAAGCGTACTAAAACAATGCGGCGGCGTGGCGGACCCGGCCTCGGCCTTGTGGAGCGCGTGCAACGCGCTGGAAAAGAACAATTTAGCCTTGCTTTTATCTTACAAGGCGGACCCCAACGCCGCCAATGAATTGGAGGAAACCCCGCTCATGGCGTTGGCCTCCGCTCTGCCGGAAACGGACGGACAAAAGCAAATTCAAAAGGAAATGGCGGTTATGCTTTTGGAGGCCGGCGCGGATACGGCCTGCCATGACAGAGAGGGTTTAAGCGCCGAGGATATTGCCAAACAATACCACGCGGACCCGGCTTTTATCCAATTAATCAAACTCCGCCGCGCTAGCGAAGAATGGGTGCGCACCCGCTAATTAAAATGGTTATAGTGGGTACAGATTAAATATTCTGTACCCACTAAAATTATATTTCGTTGAACAATTTATCATCAAATACTCAAACTAAGCCTTTAATTTAGAACGTTATTTTGTATTATTGGATACAAACTTGAAAAATTGTTCTTTACTTAAAGTCTGTTCCTCTCCATTGACATACTGGATAATTTGCCAATTGTCATTAATGATAACTGGCAAATAGAAAAGTTGCTCTGTTATTTTGCTTGCTTGTTTGTAGCATTTTTTCAATTCTATTATCTTTTCTTGATATTGTTTTTCATCAATGGACATTGAAGACGACTTATTCATGCTTTTTACTTCAAAAATATGAATGCGGTCAAACTTATCTTTCATGATAAAATCAGGATAAGAATTTAGAGTTGCGCCCATATAGTATTCAAACTTGATAGGAGAATTTGGCTGGTAATTTTTTCCCCACAAGCAAACTTTTGGTTGTATATTATCAAACATTTCTGCTTGCTGTAAGTTTAATTGCTTGCTATTATCCACCGAAATATCTTTCAATATGCTAGCCCACTCCCGCTCGGCTTCGCTATCAAACGAAAACTTATCCTGTCCATCTCTACGTTTCCATAGCCAGTTCCCAACATTGACATAGTTTCCGTTATCTGTGTAGTGAGAATACATCGGGAATGATATTGTTTCGCCAATCTGCATACTTTGTGCGTAGTCGTTATAAAACTTTTTGCTTTCTTTTTCAATATCAGTTAAAAAATCAACTGCTTGCCACCATTTTGTATAGTCGGTAGCATAATCATAAACCAAAGTCTTTACTTGGTTATCTGCCGATTGTAATTGCCTCCCAATATCAAAAATACTTTTATGGGTTATTTTAGGTGTCTGTTTTTCTATAAATTTGCCTAAATCAAAAGAGATGTTTTTGACTAACGGTTTCAAACGGGTGGTAGTAATTTTCAAATTGGAAGCAATATTAAAGCCATTTTTCCACTTTACCCCGTATATTTTCTTGTGGTCTTTGGGTTTATTTCCCCATACCCACGCAGTTTGTGCCAGTTGTTGCGCGTCAGTAGGCAGTTTTTCGAAATCAAGTAAGCGCGGGTTTCGGCGCACCCGCCCTATAACTTGTTCGTCCAGTTGTTCGCTCTGTGTTTCACGCACTTGATATAACATACATGCACGCGGAATATCCCACCCTTCGCTAATGACCATTTTGAAGATAATTACATTTACCATATCGTTGTTATGTTTTACGAACTCTTTCCATTTTTCAACAGGCAATTTTGTTTTAATTTGGTCATTTGTATCGCACTTTTTAGGGTCATTTACTATTAACATCCACCGTAAATCTTGGTGCAAACTTAAAACTCTACGGATTTGCTCTAATTCGCGTTCTTCCTTGTTTTTATTTGATATCTGTATAATCAAACAAGGGTTTACACCCAATTTGTTAATATAATCGTCTTTGATTTCTTTGTATTTAGAAATAGCAATTTTTAATTCTTCTTCAAGGTCTTTCCCCTCAGTTTCTTCACCCCATTCAATAGATTTAATAAGTTTGGCATTTTCTGCGTCTTCGTCTTTAATACAAACGTCTGGGTATTGCCCTCGTGAAAGTTTCGGCGTTGCTGAAAAATAAAATGTTTTGGTAAAAAAATCCAACGATAAATCCAGATTACTGGTAGCAATATGACACTCGTCCTTAATCAAATACAGGGTTTTATTTTCGCCGTATAGTGCAGCCGTCATATTGATAAAAAAATTACTTAATGCGCCCTGCATCAAACGCCCGCCCGATTTGGTTAAATCACTCGGTAAAATATACACATTATAGTCCGTCGGTATAAAAAGGCGTTCTTCACCAGAAATTTGACTGCTGATTAAATAGGGTTTTAATTGGGTAAAAAATCCTTTTTCCACATACTCACAAAACTTATCGTAGTTTTGTTTATCCAAACCGCCTTTGGAACGAGCCGAAACTACAAATACAAGATTTGGATTTTCGGACAGCAGACGATTCATAAAATCCGCCATCATATAGGTTTTGCCTGCCCCCGTAGGCGCACGAAAAACAATATCTTTTTTCGTGCGCGTCAACTCTATCAACCGCGCGACCGCGTTTTGTTGTAGCTGTTTGGCTTCGGTCAACATTATTTCGTCTCCAGTTGCTTTTGCGCGTGTTCAAAATTGGCGCATACCCATTCTACTTTTTCTTGCACGGTGGCAAATTTTTCCTGTCCGTACAATGTTTCGTCTATAACGTCAAAGGCCGTTTTAGTGGGGGCGGTTTCAAAATTGGAAACAGTTTCTATGTTATAAACATCCAAGTTCCCGCCCAATGCCGTATTCTTTTTATTCCACTCAAAGTCAGAGGAGCCGTCATAACACTTTCCTGTCATTACGCGGCGTAGTCGTTCGGCGGTAATTTCGGACAATTCGTGCGGACGGTGGTATTTGTCGCACAAGGAAATTTGATTTTTAATAGTTTGATTTTTAGGGTCATTAAGCAATGCCTTATCTAAATCTTCATTAAGTTGTACGCAAATATACTGGCGATTTCCACCGTCTTTCTTGTTTAATTCCAATACGGCTTGACCAGTTGTTCCACTTCCTGCGAAAAAGTCCAAAATTATTGAATTAGTAGAGGCTCCTAGTTCAACCATTCTGCTAATCAGGTACTTTGATTTTGGGTAATCAAAACACGGCATTTGAAAAATAGACTTTACCTCTTCTGTTCCTCGCTCATTTACAAAAAGTTTCTCTTCCCAAATACTTCTTTGCATTTTGCAAGTTTTTCTGTATTTTTGAACAATCATAAACCCATTATTTTTGTTGATTTTTCCAAATATAATTTTATTAAGGTTAGGTCTTGCTTTTTCTTCCTTTCCCCAACGCCAAACAGTTTGAATCCCTTCAGATTTTGCAGGAAAAACCTCTATAAAACCTTCTTTGGGTTCTAAAGAAATTTCTAATAAATCATTGTCGTATTTTTTATGAGGGTTGACATAAAATGGGTAGAAAAGATTGGGTCTATTTTCTTTGTTAAATTTCTTGTTTCTATTTCTTAATTCTTGTAAATTAAATCCACCTTCTTTATCTTTATAATCAAAAATTTTATTTTCTTCTTCAATAAGATTAGGCTCACAATATACTGTGTTTTTCGCATACATCAGAAGATATTCGTGTTGGATAGCAATTCCGCCATAATCTCTACCACCTCTATTATTTTCAATAATATTTGTTGCAATAAAGTTCTTCTCTTCAAAAACTTCGTCAAACAGCCCTTTAACATAGGCTTGGTTTCGGTCGTCAATACTGCAGAAAATAACGCCACTATCACTTAATAATTGTTTGGCTAATACTAAACGCGGATAAAGCATAGAGAGCAAATTGTCGCGGGTGATATTGTTTTCGTAATTGGTTTGCGCATACTCGCCCATGCTGTCTTTTCCGTACGGTGGGTCAATATAAATGACATCTACCCGCCCGCGATATTGAATAAGCAAATTTAGTAAGGCAGGGTAATTGTCGCCAATAATCAATTTGTGTGTAATGTCAGTCGGATTTTGAGTAAAAGACAATGACGTGTTTTTCTTAAAATAAGAGATGGTGTCACTTGTTTTTTCCAAGCGTTTATCAAAGTGAAACCCCGTACGCTTATAGGTTGTTCCCAGTTCGGCTATTTTAATGGCCTCGTCGGCAGTTTCAGCTCTCTCAATCAATTTTTTCAGTAGCGCATAATTTGACGGCTCTATGACTTTGTTTTGTACTCTTTTCTCTAAGTCCGCCAAAATTGCTTTAACTACATAATCAGAAAAAGTGCTGTTGGCTGTTGGCTGTTGGCTGTTGGCTGTTGGCTGTTGGCTGTTGGCTGTTATTTATATTTTCTTCAAGCATTTTTGGATTCCTTTTGCAATATTTTATTTGTATTGTATCAAATTTACTCTTTTAATCTTATGGTTAAGTATTTATTAAGGAGTAGTTTTATTAAAATTTGATAAGAAACGCGCTCTGCCCGCCTACCGAAACCGGGGTTTCCTGCGCGGCGCGGGATTGGCAAAAGTCTTTCCCGGCGCTATTTAGGCCCAGGCACGCCAACTGCAAAAAATTATCCGCGGTGGTTAATTTGTATTGGGCGTGGCGCGCTTCTTTTTGTTCAAATTCCGCTTCCCAGCAGTATTCTTTGCCCGGCTCCGGGCGGCAAGTAATGTGCAAGGTAAAATATTTTAAGGGGCTTTCTTTTTGGGCGCGTGATTCTATGCGGCGCGCTTGCGCTTCGTCTAAGGGGCGGCCCCGGTAAAAATTTTTAGTCCGGCCCCATAGCACCACGGCTTCCGTCATGCGCGCGCTTTCTGCGGCGTTAAAATAATACGGCACCGCCACGGCGGATAACACGCCTATAATGAGTACCGCTATTAACAATTCTATCAGCGTAAATCCGTTTTGCATAAGTAAAACCTTATTCAATTTCGGCCAAATAAGCATTTACCAAGGCGGTTATTTCTGCTTCTTTGGCGGGGATACCTAAGCCCCAGGCGGCCTCTTGCACAATGCTTTTGGCCTCGGCGCACAGGCCGTCTTGTAATTGGGCCAAATTGAGCGTGCGGTCCATACGCAAATAGGCTTCCAGCACGGTGGCTTTTTGCTTGCCGAAACTGGCGCGCAAAGCACAAGTGTTGCTCATTTTCAGGCGGAAGTACACCGTGCCGCCAAAGGAAATATGGTTTAAGTATTTCAACGCCGTCACTAAAAATAAAATCAGCTCTTGGGTGAGTTTTTCAATAGAAACCACGCGGGCCTCGTGCCCGTTAAAATTTTTAATTTCCCCGGCAATCCGTTTATCCATGAGCAGGCCATAGGCGTTAAATTCCGTCATTTTATGCACGCCTTTTTGGTTGCTGATGACGGCCGCGCCGTCTTGCAAGGGTTGGATGGGGTAATCCTCCGGCGCCGTATGCCCAAACCACGCATTGGTGGCACATTCGCGGATAATTTCCGGTATTTGGCGGTAATCCGTCAGCGGTTCTTCCGGGTAGAAGGGGGAAACGGACAGCGTGCAAACAGGCAGGTTGGCTAATTCCGTATTTTTCAGTTTTAAGTAATTTTCAAAATGGCTTTCGGCTTTATCGTACAAAATATGGCGCAACCGTTCGGATTTTTGGCGGTGGTCCAACAGCCAGGGCAGGCGCTCTGGGTGAACAATGGCTTCCGGGCGGCTGCTTTGCCCGGTGCGGATGTACGCGCGCTTGCTTTTGCCCACCAGGTGCGGGGTTAAATTGCTTTGCGGAATGTTGACCACCACAAACATACGGTTGTCCGGCCCAATGCAGGTGTTGATGTCCACAAACACAATGGGGTCAATGTATACCTGTATGATGTCTTCTATCGCACTGCGGATTTTTTCGTGATACGGCATACCGGTAAACGGCGGGGCCGGTTTGTCGTCTTTATCGTCCTGCACGCCAATAATAATGGTGCCGCCCAAGGCGTTGGCAAAGGACGCAATCGTTTTGGCGAATTTTTCTTTATTTTTGGGCAAGCAGTATTTGTAATCCAGCTGTTTGCCCTCGGGAATACCCCGCTTGCAAAAGTCCACCACATCTTGAAAGGTCAAATCATTAATCGGTTTATTGAACAGCATAATAGCCTCTTTTGGCAAGTGCGCCGCTTAATTTATTATAATAAAATTAGTTGCTTATAAAGCATTTTTTTAGAACTGTAAAAAAGTATGTTAAACCAAACCGATACACTGGCTAATGTGCTGGCTGAAAAATTTATCACTACCGCCCCCCAAGCGGCGGGGCGTGTTTTGGGTTCCATGGCCACGCACGAGGTGGTGCTTTTGGTATCTCCCTTAAAAGCGCAAACGCTGGTGACGTGCTTTAACAATATGGAGCCTTGCAAGGCGGCGGCGGTGTTGCGCCGTTTGCCCGCGCGGCAGGCCGGGTATGTGTTTTCCCGCCTGGACGTTATGCAGGCGGCGCGGATGATGAAAGAATTTTCCCAGCCGTACCGGGAAAAACTCTCCGCTTCCCTAAAGCCGGAATTTGTGGCGCTATTAAAGGGTGCGCTTGCCTTTGCCCCCAACAGCGTGGGCGCGCGCATGAGTACGGATTTTGTATCCGTTAAGACGGATGCCAAAGCGGCGGACGTAATAGAACGCTTAAAAAATATGCCCCGCAAAAAATTGCCGCCCGTTTGTTTTGTGACGGCCAAAGACGGCCAGTTAAAAGGCGCGGTGCGGGTGGCGGAACTGCTGTTTTATCCGGCGGATAGCGCGGTGGGTTCTTTGATGAGTGCGGATTATGCCGTTTTAACGCCCGGTGAGGGGGAAACTTCCGCCATGCAAAAATTTAAGGCGTGCCAGTGGCCTTTGCTTCCGGTGGTGGACGGGCAAAACAAGCTGCTCGGCGTGCTTTCCCCCAAGTTGGCGGCCGATGTACAACCCCCCAAAAAACATTGGCTAAAGCGCTTGTTTAAGCGCAATAAATAAAAAATTCCCATCTATAAAAAAGGCCCTCTGTGCGGAGGGCCTTTTTAGTCTTGTAGCAAGGGTAAAATTAGTTGATTTCTTTAATTTCCACATCAAAAACCAATTCTTTACCGGCTAACGGGTGGTTGAAATCCAAGGTAATTTCTTTTTCGCCGATTTCTTTTACCACTGCGCGGAACGTGTGCCCGCCGTTGGAAGCGCCCACCATATCGCCTACTTTTAATTCGTTGGCGTTGGAAATGGCTTCTTTCGGTACGCGCTTAATGGCTTCTTGCAATACCAGGCCGTAGCCTTCTTCCGGCTTGACGGTGACGGTCTTTTTGTCGCCCACTTTCATACCCAAAAGTTCTTTTTCCAACCCCGGGATAATCATACCCGCGCCGTGGGTGTATTCCAGCGGCCCGCGCCCGGCGGAAGTATCGGCTACTTTGCCGTCAACGGTGAGGGTATAGTCAAATTTTGCTTTGGAACCTTCTTTAATCATATTTTTCTCCTTTGCCGCAGGAACCCTGGGACGTTTTGTTTTAACTTTTACATTGTACCAGTTTTGGCGCTGTTTTGCGCAATAAAACCCCCGCCCTGTTATGGGGCGGAGGCACCAACGCGTTGGTTGGGGGGAGGTAAACCGCGCCCCCCGGGCGGTATCAAACGGTGCTACAAAACTATTGTTAAAAATTTAGGTTCCGGCGGCAAGTGCAAAAAAGGGTTAGAGGGTTTGAAGTTAAAAAATTTTGCGCCCGGGAACGTATTTAGCTATAATGGGTATTGTAAATAGTTGAAAAATCCATAAACTATGTTTAGTGGAGGAATTTATGAAGAAAGGTTTTACACTTATTGAGTTGTTAGCCGTGGTACTGATTATGGGCATATTGGCTTCCGTAGCTATGCCGAAGTATACCCGCAGTTTGGACCGCGCCCGCATGGTGGAGGCGGAACAAATGTTGGCCCCCATTTATGAGGCGCGCGAACGGGTGCGTATTGAAAACGAGGCAAACGGAAACAATGAAACCATTACGGCGAATATGTTGGATATCGGTATCAAAAATATCACATCCATAGAGGGGCAGTTAATCCGCACGCCTAACTATACTTACAGTATTGGAGATGAAAATGTGGTGCAAGCCCGGTTGGAAAAGGGCAATAATGTAAAAGGCACTGTTTTTGCGTATGACGGGACCAATATGTATTGTTGCAATCAGGCAAATATGGCTATTTGCGAAGAGGTTTTTAATATATCCAAGAAACACTGTTTTTAGTAGAGGAAATTTATGAAAAGAAATAAAAAAGGTTTTACCTTGGTGGAAATTTTAACGGTAGTGCTGATTGTGGGCGTATTATCTGCCGTGGCGTTGCCGCAATACCGCCGCGCGGTGGAGCGCTCCCGGGCGACGCAAGCCATCGGCGGGCTTAAAAACTTGTATGATTCCAGCGAACGCCTGGCGGTGGATTTGGGGTATGACGATTATGAATCTTTGTATGCTTCCGGCAAGGAGGATATAGGCATTGGCCGTTTTGATATGTTCCAGGATAGCGGTGCCGGCACCGACAAAGCTTCCGTACTTACGACCTCTGATTTTATTTATCGCATTCCAAACGGCACGCTGATTGCCGCCAAAAGAAATGGTAAAAAATATGACGGCTTTTGTATTATTTTCCGCCGGGAAGACCAAAAGCTGTTTTGTGTGGGCTCTTCCGAATATTGCAATACCATAGATATTGAACACGACAATACAATCGGCGGCTGTTAAGCAAGGGGAAATTATGATGAAAAAAAATGGTTTTACATTAATGGAATTATTGGTAGCCGTTGTGATTATGACCATGTTAATTACTATGGCCGTACCGCTGTATGAAAAAACGGTGGAAAAATCCCGCGCGGCAGAGGCCCGCGCCCTGCTTAAAAAAATGTCCGATTCTAAACAGCGGCTGTTAGTTTCTATGGAACTGGACGATTGGTCTACCATTCCCACGGCTTTTACGGCCAACAGTTTGGACGTCAGTACCCCCGGGAATCCCGCCGGCACCGGCGCGAATGCGGTGCTGGTCACCAAGTATTTTGCTTATAAGTTTTTCCCGACTGGGTGCGTTGACGATAATATGTGTATGTGTGCCAGACGCACAAGCGGGGATACGGCCGATGTGTCGTTTTGGTACTCTCCGGGCGGAACTGGTGGAGATTTCTCTTGTACCGGCACCACCGAACAATGTGCTATATACGGTATGAAATCTTCCGGTGCAACGCTGTGTAGGTAGACTTTGAAATTAAAAACCCCGCTTTGGCGGGGTTTTTTAATGGGGTAAATGCGGGGCTACACTTTGGCTCCGGCGGGCACGTCGGCGGTAATCCATTTATTGGCCCCCAAAACGGCACCGTCGCCAATGTTTACATTCCCTAAAACGGTGGTTTCGGCATAAATAATTACCTGGTTGCCGATGTTCGGGTGGCGTTTAATGCCTTTTACGGGGTGGCCGTTTTCGTCCAGCGGGAAGCTCTTGGCCCCCAGCGTGACCCCTTGGTAAAGTTTTACATGCGCGCCAATCACGCACGTTTCCCCAATCACAACCCCGGTGCCGTGGTCAATAAAAAAGGCCGGGCCGATTTGCGCCCCGGGGTGAATATCAATGCCGGTTAAGCTGTGGGCGTATTCCGTAATAATGCGCGGGATAAGCTGTACGCCTTGCGCGTGCAGGGCGTGGGCCAGGCGGTAATAAGCCACCGCCAAAACGCCCGGGTAGCAAAGCAGGGGTTCCACTTCACTAATGGCGGCGGGGTCGCCCTCAAACGCGGCTTGCACGTCCGAAATAATCAACCGTTGTATTTGGGGCAGTTGCGCAAAAAAACGCTGGGTAATGCACTTGGCTTGCGCTTTGCAGAGGGTGCAATCCCCACGGGTTTCGCACATAAAGCACATGGCATTTAGGATTTGCTTTTCTAACTTTTTGGCGCATTGGGCCAATCTCCGCGCCGCGCCAAACCGCCGCGCCAAGGGCGGGTATTGGAATAAATAGTCTTTCAAATCCGCCACCACCGCCACTACCGTTTTGGTGTCCGGCGTAAATTTGGCCTGTTGGTGGAAGCGCCGGTTGAACGCCTCTTTTAATTCTTTGCTTAATGCGTTAAAATCTGTTTTCATTTTACATTTTGAAGTCTTCGCCCAAATACAGGCGGCGGGCGTTTTTGTCGTTAAGCAGGGTGTTTTGGTCGCCCTCTACCAAAATTTTACCGTCGTAAATCAGGTACGCGCGCTCCGTAAGCGGCAGGGTTTCGCGCACGTTGTGGTCTGTAATTAACACGCCAATCCCTTTGTCTTTGAGCTTAAAAATCATTTTGCGCAAATCCGCCACGGTGATGGGGTCAATCCCCACAAACGGTTCGTCCAATAAAATAATTTTGGGGTTGCTAATCATACAGCGGGCAATTTCCATACGGCGCTTTTCTCCGCCGGAAAGCGTCCACGCTTTTTGCTTGGCCAGGCGGGTTAGGCCAAATTCTTCCAACAGTTCTTCCACGCGGCGTTTTTGTACGGTTTTGTTGCTTTCAATGCGCTCCAATACGGCTAGCAGGTTTTCTTCTATGGTCAGCCCCTTAAAAATGGTGGGCTCCTGCGCCAGATAGCCTAAACCGTGGCGCGCGCGCTTGAACATGGGCAGTTGGGTGACGTCGTCGTTATCAATAAACACTTTGCCGCTGGTGGGGCGGATAAAGCCCACCAACATATAAAAAGAGGTGGTTTTCCCGGCGCCGTTGGGGCCCAATAAACCCACAATCTCGCCGGATTTTACATGAATATTTACGCCTTTTACTACCATGCGGTCTTTATATACTTTTTTAATTTCTTCGCTGCGCAGTTCCATAGTAAACCTCATTAAAATTTATCGTTAATTTCCGCTTTGTTTATTTCGTCCGACACCAGCCACCCCTGCACCTTGCCTTTCAGGCTGAGCAGGCGGGTTTCGTTTTCCGCTTCGGCGCGGTCGGCAATGACGGCAAACTGCCCCTGCTCGGTTTTGCCTTGCAACAGCGTGCGGGAGCCGAACGCATAGGATTTGTTGTTTTTGCCGTCCATAACCAAGGTGTCCGCCGTCATGGTGTATTGCGGCGTGGAAAGTTTAACGCCGCCTTCCAACACGGCATATTGGTCGTTTTGGCGGGCCAAAACGCGCTCAGCCGTCACGGTGGCGGTACCTGCCGGAGTGGGACGGGTAATCGTCACGTCTTGATACAGGCGGTACGTTTTTGTATTGGTGTCAAATTCGGCTTTGCGGGCCTGCGCATGGGTAGCGGTGCCTTGCGCATCTTGATAAGTTAGATAAACAAAACGGTTTTTGCGGGCGGAAAGGCGGCCTTTGCCGGTTTTATAGTTATAGTGGCCGTCGTCGGCCTTTACTTCATAGAGCGGGCCGTTTTTTTCGGCCTGTTTGATGTAAATGTTTCCGGCGGCGGAAAAAGTGCTTTTGGCCCTATCGGACAAGGCATAATCCGCGCGGAAGGTATAAACGCCGTTATCGTAGGAAACGTGGCCCTTAAATTCTTCCTGTTGTTTTTCGGGATAAACGGTCCAACTGTCACTGGCAATCAGGCCGCCCAGCGTTTGCGGGGCGTTGAATTTGGGCGTTTTGCGTTTCAGGGCTTCTTTGGCGCGGGAAATTTTGGGCCCCGGCGCGGGAACGGCCGGGCCTTCCTGCTTAACGGTGGCGCAGGCCGCCGCTAACCAAGGGATAGAAAACAGGATAAACAGGCGCGTTATTTTCATTTTAATTGCCCCTTGAGTTCTTTTACGGTGGGTGGCAGGGCGGTGGATTGTTTCTTAAATTCTATTTGCGTTAATTTGGAGTTGGTTTCCACCCCGTGTTTGGCTACCGTGCGCACTCCGCCGCGGGTGACAACGGTTTTTTTGTCGCTCCAAACGCGGTCTTTATCCACATCATAATAAATGTGGTCTGTTTCCAACGTCAGGCCGTGTATCAAAGAAACCGCTTTTACATGGCCTTGCAGGGTGACAAGCCGCTGTGCATAATTAAACACCCCGCGTTCCGCGGTCACTTTTCCGGCATCTTTTCCGTTATCTTTCCAAAGCAGTTCCGGCGCCACCAAAGCGGCGTTTTGCAAGTCGGAAAAGTCCACATCCCGGGAGTTTAATATCCAGCGTTTTTGGCTGTCTTTGGATTCAAAAATGGATACGGCATTGGCCCGCTGCATGCCCGGTTCTTCGTTGGGGGAAAAATCTTTTTTCCCTTGGCAGGCGGCAGTGGCTACAACGGCAAAAAATAAGTACAAAAGTTTTTTCATGGGTGTCCTTCCCCGGTCAGCCAGGGGGTAGTTTGCGGCGCGGGCGCTTTGGGGGCAAAGGGCGGCGGCAATTTGTTTACCAATAATTTAAGCCCCGCAAAAGCCAGTAGCACCAGTACCGCCAGCACGCCCAAGGTTTTGGCGTGCCAGGTAAAAGTGGGGCTCCAGGGCCGGGGCGTATTTTTTGCCATTATTTGAATTTTTTAACCACCGCATCTATGGCGCAGAGTTGTTGGCACATTTTTTCCGCTTGTGCAAAATTGAGCGAGTTTGCACCGTCGGAAAGTGCATGGTCCGGGTCCGGGTGGGATTCAAAAAACACGCCCGCAATTCCCAAGGCCGTGGCGGCTTTGGCTAATACGGGGGCCATGGCCCGGTTTCCGCCGGTACAGGCGCCGGCCGCACCCAGTTTTTGCACGGAGTGCGTGGCATCAAACACCACCGGGTAGCCAAAACTTTTCATAATTTCCAACGAGCGCATATCCACAACCAGGTCGCCATATCCAAAGCAGGCGCCGCGTTCCGTTAAAATGATTTTTTTGTTGCCGCGGGATTCTATTTTTTTGATGATTTGCTCCATGGCTCCCGGGGCTAAAAATTGGCCTTTTTTTACATTAATGGCTTTGCCGGTATCCGCGCATGCCAACACTAAATCCGTCTGGCGGCACAAAAAAGCCGGTATTTGCAAAATATCCGCCGTTTGGGCGGCTTCTTCGGCCTGCCAAGGCTCGTGTACGTCCACTACTAACGGCAGCCCCGTCAGCTGTTTAGCTTCCTGCAAAATTTTCATACCGGCGGCTAAACCCGGCCCGCGGTACGCATCCACAGAGGTACGGTTGGCTTTATCATAAGATGCCTTTAGAATGTAGGGATGCTTTGTTTTGGCGATAATCGCTTTCAGCTTTTTTACCGTGGTGAGGTATTGTTCCCGGCTTTCAATGACGCACGGGCCTGCCATAAACGCCAGGGGCAGGCGGTTAGATAATTTAATAGGGCCGATTTGAATAGTTTTTTGCATATATTTAATGATAACAAATTTACAACGGCTTTTTGCCGTGTAAAACGGAATTTTTTTGGGTTATTTTACCCCGGTGCTGCCGAAACCGCCTTCCCCGCGGGAAGTGTCCGTCAGCTCGCTGACTTCTTCAAAAGCGGGGTAGAGGGTGGGCAGTACCACCAGTTGCGCCACCTTTTGCCCGGCTTCAAATACAAAATCCTGCTCGTTGAGGTTGTACATACATACAATCAATTCTCCCCGGTAAGGGGCGTCCACCAGGCCGGCCATGGCTTTAATGCCTTTGCTTTCCACCGAGCTTTTACCCCAGATAATGCCGGACGTGTTTTCCGGCAGTTCTATGGCAATACCCGTGTGTACTTTGGTAATGGCGCGCGCCGGCAACACCGTGCGTTCCAGGGCAAACAAATCCGCGCCCGAGTCCGTCGGGTGCGCCCGCTGGGGGAGTTTGGCAAGGGGGGATAATTTTTTTACTTTCATAAGGATTGGTTTAATTTGCTCATTTGGTATAGGGCGGTATCGGCATAAATTTTAGCGGCATTTCCGCCCCGTTTGGATAAAATACTTAATTGCGGAACCAGCGTTTTAAGCAGGTTTTTATCAAAATCCGGGTCGTTGGAATACTCCCCGGCTTGCGGGCTGGCCAGTACCCCGGCCATATAAGCGGCGGCGCGGGCGGCGTTGATTTGGGTGTTGGTGTCTTTGGCTTCCAACCCTTGTTTTACGCCGTTAATGGCGTTGCCCGTCATAAACCCGAGGGCCAGCGCATAGGTGTTGGCTTGGGGGGTGTCGTAATCCTGGCGGAGATTTTTTAAGGTTTCTTCTAAGGTGTATCCGCTGTTTTTGGCAAGCGCCAACGCCACGGCGGAGCCGGCTTCGCTTTCCAGCTCTTTTTTGGCGCGTTTTAATAAAAATTTGGCGGCTTCTTTGGTTTGTAAATCGCCCAACCATTCCGCGGCGGCGGCCCGTACTTTGACATTAGAAGATAACGCCGCCTGTTTTAAGTATTTTACGGTTTGTTTATCTCCGTTTGAAATTAAATTCATCGCGCGCTGTGCAAAGGCTTCGTCGTAAATATACATATTTACCACTTGGTCGGCATATTCGGTGCTTTGCGGATAAATAATCGTGTAGGCGGTGGCGGCGTAAGCGCTCAAGGCGTTATCCTGGCTGTGGGCGGAATCGGCCAGCATGGGTAAAAATTCTTCGTAGTTGTTCCCCATAGCGGTTAAAATAACGGTGGCAAACACTTTTTTGAGCGGGTCCTGGCTTTGCAAAACAATGTTGAACAGCGCCGGCTCCTGCTGGGCGGGCGGCGGCAAACGCACTAAACTGGCTCCGGCGGCAAAAACTTCAGCCGGGTTTTTAGAGGTGCGGAATAAATTGAGAACCGTTTGGTTTTCTTGCAAGGTGCGGCTCCCTTTTTGCAGAAGGGGCAGTGTGTCTTGCGTTTGGGCACAGGCGGGGGCGGTGAATAACGCGGCCGCCAAAAGCGTAAAAATGGTTTTATTCATGCTCGTTCTCCTATACATTTATTATATCATTTCCCGCGGGATTATTAGACGAAAAAGGACCTGCCTTTTGTGGGGCAGGTCCGTATGAAAAAACAGGCTCTTACCGGGCGCCTACGGCTTCGGCCAGGCGCTCCATGGATAAACGGTTTTGGTAGCGGTGGAGGTCGTCGCTATAAATGGAAATTTGTTCTTGCTGTTTTAAGACAACTACTTTTTTGTGGCCCAAGGCCAATAAAAAATGTAAATGGGTAGATTTTTGCATCATCCGGCTCCGTAAAATAAAACTTGTCTATATAATGTAGCGTTTTATAAACGCGCAAACAAGGGTCTTTGGGCCCAAAAAACGCCTGGGCCTCTTGTTTTTTTTGTTAAAATAATTAAGTATGAAGAAACTTCTTTTTTTACTGGCTGTTTTAACGGCCCCCGTGTGGTGCGCCGCGCAAGAAACAGAGCCGCTTATTTTGTTAAATCCGGGGCGGGAAACTTTTATTAATTTTCCGTCCCAAACGTTGCCCGGTAAAACGGTCACGTTCTTTTTGCCGCAACAGGCCACGCCGCTTACGGGGCGTTATCCGGTGGTGTATGTGTTGGGGGCTATCCCAAAAAATGCGCCTTTGGCACAAGCGTTTATGGACGTCACCCCGCACAAAGCGTTGGTGGTGGGCATTAATTTAACGCCGGAAGAAATGGCGGATGCCGCCCGCGTGGTGCGTTTTTTTAAGCGGGAGCTTATCCCGTATGTGGATACGAATTATCCCACCTTGGCGGATGCTTCCCACCGCGCGGTAGCCGCCCAAGGCACCGAGGGGGGATTGTTAGCCTATGCGCTCCTGTATCAGCCGGAGTTATTTACGCAGGCGCTGTTGGCGGAGCCGGACCCGGCCTTGTTAAATGCCTCTTATCTGCCTAAAAATATCCGTTTGGCGGCGTGGGGGGATAGGCCGGTTTTATCCGCCTTGCAGGCGCGTTTGGAAAATGTAGGTTTAACCTACGGCACTAATTTTGTATTGCGCGAGGGCGAGCCGGCCAATTTGTTTGAAGAACTGCCTATGGCCTATTGGTTGGCTCCGGCGCAACAAGTAGCTCTCCGGCGCGTGCGGGCCGCTGTCACTCCGGCGCGCTTGGCGCTATCGGGCGGGGTTGCCCACTTGCAAGCCACGGCCCAACTGGCCAACGGGCGCGTGTATGATTTTTATCCGTCCGTCTTGCGGATGAGCCCGCCGTATTTGGACTACAACGCCCCGGCAGGCACGTTAAGCGTTATTTCCGGTGCGGAGCCCGCAACGGTAAAAATAAGCGGCGGCGCAGGCAAAACGGCCTATCGCACCAAAATTAGGCTTAAAAAACAATAAAAACAGGTTTTTAGGCCAAAAATCAATCAAAAAAATGTGAACTTGTCAACAGTTTTTTGAAAAAAATTGAAAAAAGCCCATTTTTTAGGCAAAAATGAATTCCTCGTCGGGGAAATCTCCTAAAAGATGGGTTTTTTACTATACAAAAGGCCGGGTTATCCACAGTTTGGGGGCGTTATCCACAGGCTAAAAGGCGGGTGTTTTTGGCGGTGGGTCAAAAACGGCTTTTTGGGGCCGGATTTGTAGAGTAAATGGCGGAGTTATCCACAGGTTATAAACAGGGTGTGGATAAGTGTGGACAAACCGTTTTTATAAAATTTTTCACGCAGATATACAGGGGTTTTGGTATAATGGGTGCAGGAGGATTTTTATGAATTTTACAAAAACCGTTTTTTTATTGGTGTTATCTTGCGCGCTTTTTGCGTGTGCGTCCACCCAAAGCCGGGAGGACGAAATCCCGCCTGTAAAGCCGGACCCGGTTATTAAGTTGGAGGCCAAGCGCAACGCAAAACTCTACCGCCAGAGCGAGCAGCAAATGCTCAAAAGTATGAAGCTGCCCACCATTACTTATCAGTTTGACTCTATCCGCCCGCCGGAATATGCCTATGCGTTTTTGGATAAAGTAGCCAACATTATGAAAGACCAACGCCAACTGCATTTAATTTTGGAGGGGCACACGGATTTGCTGGGCTCCAAAGAATATAACTATTGGTTGAGCGGGGCGCGTGCGGCGGCGATGAAGTCCTATTTAGTAAGCCGCGGGGTGGAGGCGGACCGTATCCGTATCCATGCGTATGGGAAAGACCGCCCGCTTACGTTGGATAATTCCGACGAGGGGAGGATGACGAACCGGAGAGTGGAGTTTACCTTTACCACGCGGGAATGGAACACCGTTTATTGAGAACGGCATTTGGTAAGATTTAGTTCTTAACGCACAAGGGGAAAAATAACATTTTTCCCCTTGTTTGCGTTTAACGGGCAACATTTTTCCATATTTGGCCGTCTGAACGGTCCCTTTGGGCTTATGTGGCGTTTAGCCACACTGCGCCCAAACTAAGGCCCGCCCATACGGCGCAAATCTGAAAAAACAGCCTGCGAACACTTACTCTTGTA
>OQVL01000728.1_pt1 | contig 18310 bp, 17 predicted proteins | sample 1691501 | NCBI WGS metagenome assembly OQVL01 (sample SAMN03418253, study PRJEB22391) | human gut metagenome | biome: human-gut; feature: organic feature; material: feces | host: Homo sapiens | place: Tanzania | collected 2013-01 | reverse complement strand
TTTTATAAGCAATGAATCTAATCTTTCTATTTTAGAGCAAACTATTAGGGTCTATAGGAACGGACGACGCGGGACGCGTCGTCCCCACACAATGCCTATGAAGCGGGGCTGATACATTATGATAATTTAACAAACAGGCAATTGTAAGGAATGAAACAGGTGGTGATTTGCAGATGTTTGCTCGGGGTTCTCTCGGTATTCTCTCTGGAATATATGTATAATTATGTGTAACAATCTAATTTAACCAATGGATATATATAAGCACTTCGCGGTGGAAGATGTGGGACGGTCGGCAGATGTACTGTGCGGTGCGTTGAAGCAGAAACAGTTTTGGCATAGAATTTGTGGTATAGAACCTCGGTGCCGACTTCCTCTAACACAAGAGTTGAGCCTCAAAAGCGTCCGAAAGCATACAGGTTCGGAAAAGAGATAGTTCCTCTTACCTATAGAGACGTGTATATTGGCATTGTGCGAAACTGACCTGCACGAATAGTGGTCGTCAATAGTTGTACAATGATGATGTATGCTGTTAATCAAGAAACTGAAGGAGTATCTTCCTTACTACAAGCGTAATCTGAAGGTTGCGATTCCCGTGATGCTCACGCAGATAGGCGGAGCGCTGGTGGGGTTGTTTGACACAATGATGGTGGGACATTATGCCACTGTGGATTTGGCGGCGGTGAGTTTTTCGAATGCGCTGTTCTTCACCGTTATGGTGTTTGCGTCGGGTGCACTGATGGGCTTGACGCCGCTGATTGGTGTGCAGGACGGCGAGATGTCGAAATACCCCGAAAAGGGCGACACCATACGCAGAAAGATAGCCTCGCTGCTGCAAAACGGATTGTATTTCACACTGATAATCGGTGTGATTACTACTCTGCTTTTGGCAGTGTGCATTCCGTTGCTTGGTCATTTCGGGCAGGATACGGAGGTGGTGGAAGTGGCACGCCCATACTACATATTGATTGTGATTTCGCTGTTGCCGTACCTGTTGTTCTGCCTGCAAAAGCAGTTCCTCGAGGGCTTGGGCAATACGGTGGTGGCAATGGTTATCGTGCTGACTATGAATGCGCTGAATGTGCTGCTGAACAGGAAAAATATAGCACTGCACCATAACTGGCGCGGATACCTGCAGATGTTCTCACGCCGTCTCTCGTCGTGGCGCGAGGTATGCCATATCGCCCGAATCGGGTTCCCGATAGGCGGTCAGACATTCTTTGAGACGGTGACTTTCACTCTTGCGGTAGTGGTGGTCGGGCGGATTAGCAAAGAGGCAATTGCGGCGCATCAGATTGCTACGCAGGTGTCCAACCTCACGTTTATGCTGGCACTGGGTATCGGTGCGGGTACCACGATACGCGTTTCGCATCAGTTGGGCAAAGGCGACCTGCCGGCAGTGCGCATGGCAAGTAATGCCAGTATTCATCTGGTGGTGCTGATAAACACCTTTGCAGCGGCACTGATGATTGGTCTGCGCCATTATATCCCGCTGCTGTTTACGGAGGATGCAGAGGTGATTGCTATCGCGTCGCAACTGCTGATATTTGCGGGGCTGTACCAGTATTCCGACGGATTGCAGGCAGTCGGGGCGGCTATGCTGCGCGGTATCACCGATGTGAAAGTGCCGATGGTGATTGCCTTTGTGTCGTATATCATTGTGGGGCTGAGTGTCGGACTAGTGTGTGCATTTCCGTTGGGTATGGGGGCTGCCGGTATCTGGGTGGGATTTATTGTGGGATTGACGTTTGCAGCCGTGCTGTTCCATACGCGGTTTAACAAGAAATACAGGCAAATGTGCAGGACAGCCACAGCAAAATAATCACAAAACATGTAACTGCCTGATGGTGGGTAATTAGGAAGAAGAGCTGATGTGTGTGGGGGGAGACCTGATTATTTTATACAACGATATTGCGTAATTCGTAGATTTTGTATAATTTTGCAGCGGCTTTGTGATGTACACACGATGCAAATCGTACATACTATGGGGATATCTGGTTTTGACAGCAGGTAGAGCAGGTATGTAAGCACGCCGAGCATGAACACCGCTCGTACACAGGGTTCAAACAGTTTAACTGGCAACAACAATGTAGCTCTCGCTGCTTGATCGAAGTATAGTAGATCAGCTTAGTTTCGGCACAAGGTGCTGAACCGAGACATCGCTCCCAGCCCACGCCTACGAGGCTTAAAGGATATAGCGGTGCGGAAATATCAAGGCTGGCTCTTGCGGGCTGCGACGCAAGGGTGAGACAGAGCAGATAAGGCGATGATTGGTGGCTTGGGTCTTGTCATCGCACGAAAATGAAGGCCAAGATAAGCGTGTAGAAAGCATATTGGTTCCTTGTTTGGACGCGGGTTCGAATCCCGCTATCTCCACAGAAATGGCTGCCTAACGATACTTGTAGGACAGCCCACTTTTTACCTCATTTATTGGATTCCACAAGTGACGCGGACGTCTGTCTGTGTTCAAGTCGTCAGGCTTGTCAATGTCTGCAAACGCCTCTTATACTTGTTAGGCAGCCACACACACTTATCTTGCAGAAGCGTAAAGATAGGTGCATGCACCTTAACTTTGGGCGTATATATCATTGTGTACTTCCCCTTACTCGTGATGGTAAGGCTCGCCGCGGAGAATAGTCATGGCGCGGTATATCTGCTCCACAAAGATAAGGCGAATCATCTGGTGGGAGAAAGTCATTTGGCTGAGCGATATCCTGCCGTTGGCGCGCTTATACACCGCCTCGGAAAAGCCATAAGGTCCGCCTACTACGAACATCACATCACGACCTGCCGACATCTTCTTTTGCAGATAATCGGCAAACTCTATGGAGCGGTACTCCTGACCGTGTTCATCCAACAGAATCAAGTCGGTTGTTGCCCCCGCAGCACGTAAGATAAGTTCGCCCTCTGCCTGTTTCTGCTGGTCGATGGTGAGCGACTTTGTGTTGCGCAACTCTTGTAGAACTTGCAGACAAAGAGTCCCAGTATCCGTCGCAGCTTTCGGGCGGCCAGAAACAGCGTGTTGCGATTGCGCGTGCTCTTGCAAATAATCCAAAAATTCTTTTGTGCGACGAAGCTACAAGTGCACTTGATCCGACTACAACAAAACAGATTTTGGGTCTGTTAAAAAAATTGCGTGATAAACTGAATCTTACAATCGTAATTATTACACACCAGATAAATGTCGTTAAAGACATCTGCGATAAAGTTGCAGTTATGGAACACGGCAAAGTTGTAGAAACCGGCGACGTCTTTGACATTTTTGCAAATCCACAAGACGAAGTTACAAAACGGTTTATTCATTCAACTACGAATCTTCAGAAAATTGAAGAGCTTATTTCTGAAAACTCAAATGTTGTTCAGCTTAAGAAAGGCGAAAAAATTATACGCTTGAGTTACCTGCAAAAAAACGTAAGTGAACCTTTGATTTCTACTGTAAGTTCAAAATTCGATGTCGTACTTAACATTATCTTTGCAGACATAGAAATTGTTCAGGGTGCGCCAGTTGGAGGAACAGTTGCAATCTTTAGCGGAGAAAATCAAAATATTCAAAATGCGCTCGGCTGGTTAAAAGAAAAAAATGTCGGAATAGAAATTCTAAAACAAGAATAAATGCCTGCTTAATTCAATTAATAGAAGGAGAAAAAATGAATATAATTAATATACTTTTACCCAATGTTTCAAAAAGATTTGACGTCTTTGCACAAAGTTTGCTTGACACTTTGATAATGGTTTTGTGGAGCGGTTCAATCAGTTTTGTACTCGGACTTTTTTTTGGAATAATTCTTACAGTTACAAAAAAGAATGCAATTCTTGAAAATAAATTTGTATTTGAAATTCTTGACAAGACAACAAATTTTTTCCGTTCAATTCCGTTTATCATTCTGCTTACCGGTGTAATGCCTTTGACACGTTTGATTATGGGAAGTGCAATCGGAATAAAAGGCGCAATCGTTCCGCTTATTTTTGGTTGCACACCGTTTTTTACACGGCAGGTAGAAAGCGCACTTTCAGAAGTAGACGGCGGTTTGATTGAAGCTGCAGAAAGTATGGGGCTTTCTCCAATCGAAATTATTTTTCGCGTTTACTTAAAAGAAAGTGTCGGTGCAATTGCGCGTGCAACTACAATTACAATAATCAGCCTCATTGGTCTAACAGCAATGGCAGGTGTAGTCGGTGCCGGCGGAATCGGTGACTTTGCTATCCGTTACGGTCACGACAGAAATCAGCTTGATGCAACATGGATTACAATTATCGTTCTTGTAATTTTGGTAAGCATAATTCAGGGAATCGGTGCTGCCGTAGAAAAGAAAAATAAAAAATAAAAGGAAAATACAATGTCATTAAAAAATGCAAAAGCACATCTTGCAAAATACGGACTTGACGGCCACGTAAGATTAACAGAAGAATCAAGCGCCACGGTAGAACTTGCAGCACAGGCACTCGGTGTAGAAGCCGGAAGAATTGCAAAAACACTTGCCTATCTTGTAGAAGATAAACCTGTTCTTATACTCGCTGAAGGAACTGCCAGAATTGACAACCGCAAGTATAAAGATTTTTTTCATACAAAAGCAAAAATGATTCCGTTTGACCAGGTAGAAACTCTTGTAGGTCACGCACCCGGTGGAGTCTGCCCGTTTGGAATTAATCCCGGCATAAAAGTGTACCTGGATATTTCCTTAAAAAAGTATCCTACAGTTTTTCCTGCAGCAGGCGAATCAAATTCAGACATAGAACTTACCATTCCGCAGCTTGAACAGTGTTCCGAAAGCAGCGGCTGGATAGATGTCTGCAAAAACGAATAAATATCAAAAAGACGGTAGCGTTTCCCGCAGTTATGGCTGTGGTTGGGTAAAAGATATTTTATTCACAAAATAAAATCTCCTTTCTGTGTACGAAGTGCGGTCATTCTTTCGGGCTTCGTATGCAGTTTTTTTTCCAAAATCACGCCGCATTATAAATAAAACCTATAACCAAATATTCAAACTTAGTATTATTCAAAGCACTCAAAAAATTATATCCTTTAATCATTCCCGGTGCACAAATGGAAAATAAATCAAACGAGGATATAAAATGAAAAAATCAATTAAAACTATAATCGCTTTTGCTGCTGTAGCGGCTGCATTTGCATCAACTTGGGCTGCTCCAAAAAACAAAAAGACAAAACTGCAGACTGTAACTCTCGGCGTAACAGGAACAGTTTACGAAGACCTCTGGGCACCTGCAATCAAAACGCTCAAAGCTCAGGGAATCAATTTAAAGCTCGTTCAGTTTTCTGATTACGTAACTCCGAATAACGCTCTTGCAAACAAAGAAATCGACTTGAATGGTTTTCAGCACAGAATCTTTTTTGAAGGTGAATTGAAAAAGGGCTACAAAATTACAAATATCGGAAACACTTTTCTTTCGCCAATGAATCTTTATTCAAATAAAATCAAGTCAGTTGACCAGCTTAAAAAAGGCGACATTGTTGCAATTCCAAATGATGTCTCAAACGGCGGCCGTGCCCTCAAAGTTTTGGCAGACGCAGAAATCATTACGTTAAAAGCAGATGCAGGTTTTAATCCAAGTGTAGACGACATTGTTTCAAATAACAAAGGCGTTGTAATCAAGGAACTTGCTGCAAACACAATTCCTTCTGTTTTACCTGATGTTGCAGCCGCTGTCGTAAACGGAAACTACGCAATTGATTTTGGAATTGATCCCGAAACTGCAATTTTCAAAGATTCAACAATCAACGAAAGCGAGTACTGGAATCTTATTGCAGCACGCACAGAAGATTTAAGTGATAGCGCAAAAGTTGAAGTTTTCAAAAAAATCGTAAAGGCTTACCAGAGCGCAGGAACACTTGAAGTTTACAACAAAACTTACAACGGCTATTACCTTGCAACAGGCTGGGACGAAGACCGCTTTGAACTTATCGGTAAATAAGAGAGAAGAGTATGAATATAAAGACAGATATTTTGCAGATTATAAAAGATGAATCGCGCGTTTTTTTTGACAAACAGATTGAAGGCAGATTCCTGAGCGACACTTTGGGCCGTCTTGTTGGAAAAGCAGATGCACTCGTATTCGCAACATCAACAGAAGAAGTCTCTGCTTTGTTAAAATATGCAGACGCAAACAAAATATCTGTCACTCCGCGCGGGGCCGGCACAAACCTTGTCGGTTCTACAGTTCCTCAGAACGGCGGAATAATTATAGATTTTTCAAAGATGAATAAAATTCTTGAATTCGATGCAGACACTTTTACAGCAACAGTTGAATCAGGAATTTTGTTGAAGGACTTTCAGGCCTTTGTTGAATCAAAAGGATTTTTTTATCCGCCTGATCCCGGAGAAAAAAGTGCATCCATCGGCGGAAACATTGCAACTAATGCCGGAGGAATGCGCGCTGTAAAATACGGTGTTACAAGAGATTACGTTCGTGGACTTGAAGTTGTACTTGCAGACGGAAGCGTAACCTGGGTTGGAAGCAAAAATGTAAAAGACGCGTCGGGACTTTCGCTTAAAAATTTAATCATCGGAAGTGAAGGAACTCTTGCAGTTATAACAAAATGCATTTTAAAAATTATTCCAAAACCAGAATATTCCAAATCTGTTCTTGTTCCGTTTGCAGATTTAGAAAGCGGAATTTCGACTGTACAGAAAATTCTTTTTGCAAACGCAAATCCTACGGCTGTTGAATTTGTGGAACGCAAAGTTGTTGAACTCGGAGAAAAGTTTACAGGAATAAAGTATCCGCATCCCGAAGCTGCCGCTTATCTTCTTTTGACTTTTGACGGCAAGCAGAACGAAGTAAAAGAAAATCTTGAAATTATAAAAAATGTAGTTTTACAAAACGGCGCGCTTGATTTTGTAATTCCGGAAAGTCCTGAGCGCCTTGAAGAAATCTGGAAAGTTCGCGGCTGTCTTGTAAAAGCAGTTGAAGCAACAAGTGAACAGGAGCCTGTAGATCTTGTAGTTCCGATTGATAAAGTTGCAGAGTTCGTCGAGTTCGTAAATAAAACTCAAAAAAAGGTTGGAATGCAAATGGTTGCTTTCGGGCACGCAGGTGACGGCAACGTTCATCTTTGTGTTGTCCGTGGAAGCCGAAGCGAAGAAGAATGGAAAACTGAACTTCAAAAAAATATGGAATGCGTTTACTCCAAAGCATACGAACTTGGCGGTCTTACTTCCGGTGAACACGGAATCGGGCTTTCAAAACGCCATTATTTTTTGAAAGAAACAAAAAACACAAATCTTCAGATGATGAATGCAATAAAAACATCGCTTGATCCGCATCACATTTTGAACGATAAAATAAGTTACGTTTTATAAAAGAGGCAGAAAAATGAAAATTGCAATATTCGGAACAGGACACGTCGGAGCTCACGTTGCACACGCTTTGTGCTTGCAGGGACTAGCAAAAGAAATTTTATTCTTTGACACAAAAAACGAAAAGGTAATTTCAGAAATCAACGACCTCAACGATGCCCAGATTTTCTTTCCTCACAAAGTTGTTTTGAAGCAAGGTGAATATTCCGACCTTGCCGACACAGATTTAATAATCAACTCTGTCGGAAAAATTGACATTCTTGTAGAAACAGGCGACCGTGTAGGCGAAATGAAATTTACAGTAGATGCAGTTTTGTCTTACATCGACAAAATAAGAGAAGCAGGATTTAAAGGAATCTTTGTAAACATAACAAATCCGTGCGACATAATCACAAAAATCTGTGCAGAACATCTGGCTCTTCCTGAAGGGCGTGTTTTCGGAACAGGAACAGGACTGGATTCTGCACGCCTGATTGCTTCAATTTCAAAAAGAACAGGCCTTGATCCAAAATCAATCAGTGCCTTTATGATCGGCGAACACGGAAACAAGCAGATTGCGGCGTTCACTTCTGCAAGTGTAAACGGCGTTCCTTTAAATGAACTTGCACATTTTTCAAAAGAAGAACTTTCCCAAATTGAACACGAAGCAATCCGCGGCGGTTGGGTAACTTTTAACGGAAAGCACTGCACGGAATATGCAATTGCACTGACTGCTACAAGAATCGTGAGTGCCGTAAAATATGACGAAAAAAAACTTGTTCCTGCTTCGGCACATCTTAAAGGCGAATACGGAGAAAACAATGTTTTTGTCGGAGTGCCTGTGGTAATCGGTAAAAACGGTATTGAAAAAATCATCGAATTGAATTTAAATGAAGAAGAAAAAGAGCGCTTTGCACAATGCTGCGAAGGCGTCCGCAATAACGAAAAAGAATTTTTTTCAAAAAATAAAATATAATAAATCTAAAAAACAATCTTAAAAAAATTGGAGAAAAAAAATATGCCACAACTTTCAGACAGAACAGCAACTTTTACAGATTCCGTAATCAGAAGAATGACACGCGTTTCAAATAAATACGGTGCAATAAATTTAAGCCAGGGCTTTCCTGATTTTGAACCTCCAAAACCGATTCTTGACCGTCTTGCAGAAGTTACAAAAGAAAATTTTCATCAGTATGCTACAACTTGGGGCGCACAGAATTTTCGTGAAGCACTTGCAAAAAAACACGAACATTTTTCAGGACAGAAAGTAAATGCAGACACCCAAATCGTAGTTACCTGCGGTTCAACAGAAGCAATGATGGCTGCAATGATGAGCGTTACAAATCCGGGCGACAAAGTAATTGTATTTTCTCCTTTTTACGAAAACTACGGAGCCGACACAATTCTTTCGGGCGCAACACCAATTTATGTTCCGCTTGATCCTGTAAATTTTAATTTTGATTCAAATGTTTTGGAAGATGCATTCAGACAAAAACCAAAGGCAATTATTGTCTGTAATCCGTCAAATCCGTGCGGCAAAGTTTTTACTTACGGTGAATTAAAAATTATTGCAGACCTTGCAATCAAATACGACACTTTTGTAATTACCGACGAAGTTTACGAACACATTCTTTACGCACCGCATAAACACGTTTACATGTCAACGCTTCCCGGAATGGAAGACCGTACGATAATCTGCAATTCACTGAGCAAAACTTATTCAATTACAGGCTGGCGTTTGGGCTACACAATTGCAAATCCCGAAATTACCGAACGCATAAAAAAAGTTCACGACTTTTTAACTGTCGGAGCCGCAGCGCCTTTGCAGGAAGCCGCAGTTACAGGCCTTAATTTTAAAGATGAATATTACGCCGAACTTCAAAATCATTACACCCACATGAAAAATCTTTTTTGCGGCGGACTCAAAAATCTTGGGCTTAAATTCAACGAACCTCAGGGAGCATATTATGTTCTTTTGGACATAAGTGAATACGGCTGGAAAAACGATCTGGAATTCTGTGAAGCACTTGCCCAGAAAGTCGGAGTAGGCGCTGTTCCGGGATCAAGCTTTTTTAAGGAAGACGTAAACAATCTGATACGCTTTCACTTTGCAAAAAAAGACGAAACTCTGACAGAAGCCTTAAACCGCCTCGAAAAAATCAACGTGTTAAAAAGGTAGAATACAACGAGAAAGAATGTTTGTTATTTCAGCAGCAAATTGCCGCCACCGACGCAGAAATTAACGCACTGTTTTACAAGCTGTACGGGGCTCACGGACGATGAGATAAGGACTGTGGAAAGTTCTGGAAAATGATGGTATAATTATGGGGCTAGGAGGCCGTAATATGGTTTATCCATTTATGAAACTGAACGACAAAACAGAAATAGTACATTCGGAAATGAAACCTGACGGTACAGTAAAAGTATATATGGAGCGTCCTGATGCAAAAGACGGATTTCATCATGCAACTTGCTGGCTACCTGCTCAAAAATGGGAAGATGTCTTTGGATTTTCTGATTCAGAAATGAATTACTTAAAAGATTTTATAAACTCAATTTCTCCTGTAATTATTGAATTGTCTCAGACAGGAGGGTTTGACAATGCCGCAAATTTTTAGAATCGGTTCATATATAATTTATTTTTGGGTGAATGAAGGGAAACCTATTGAACCAATTCATGTTCATGTAAGTTCTGGCGAACCTTGTGAAAATTCAACAAAAATATGGATTACAAAAAGTGGTAAAACAATAAAACAGAATAACCGTTCAAGAATTCCCGAACATCAGTTAAACAGTATCTGTCGAGTTATAGAATATCGTTCTTTTGAAATAATCGCCAAGTGGAAAGAATATTTCGGTGAAGTTAGCTTCTACTGCTAATATGATTTAGCCCCACAACCATTCTTGCAGCAGCAAATTGTACACAATCAAAGATATGCTTAATAAGTAAAAGTACAAACGGATTTGTCCCAACCTGCGACACTTTGCCAGAAAAATCCTCATAGTTCTTCACAAAATGGCTGCATTATAGTATATTGTTACGAACTTTATTCTGGCTTTTTTTTCTAAAGTGTAAGTAAAGTGACTAAAAGTATAAATTCCGGCTTTTTTTGCCGTAGTTTGGGGGAATTTAATGAATAAGATCCTTGAGAAAAGGCAGCTTTCAGAAAATGTATTCTACATGAAGTTTGAGGCGGCCGATATTGCCGAAAATCGCAAGGCCGGGCAGTTTCTTATCGTTCAGGTCGACACAGAACTTGGGGAGCGTATTCCCCTTACTATTGCAGATGCCGATGCAAAAGCCGGATGGGTTGCAATTGTTTTTCAGGTAGTCGGTGCCACAACATATAAAATTTCAAAACTCAACCCCGGTGATTATCTTGCCGGAGTTCTTGGCCCGCTTGGAACACCGTCTGTAATAGAAAAGTACGACGCACCTGTAGTATGCGTTGGCGGTGGAATCGGAACAGCTCCCCTTTACCCGATTGTTCAGGCTTTTAAAGCAATGGGAAATACCGTAAAAGTAATTATCGCTGCAAGAACAAAGGATCTTCTTATTTTTGTAGACGAAATGAAAGCTGTTGCAGATGAAGTTGTAATAATGACAGATGACGGCTCTGCAGGAGAAAAGGGCGTTGCTACAATTCCGCTTGAACGCTATTGCCAGGAAGAAGTTCCCCCGGCAGAAGTTATTGCAATAGGACCGCCAATAATGATGAAATTTGCCTGCGCTTCAACACAGAAGTACAATGTAAAAACAACCGTTTCCCTTAACACAATTATGATTGACGGAACGGGAATGTGCGGTGGATGCCGTGTATCTGTCGGCGGCAAAACAAAATTCGTTTGCGTAGACGGACCTGACTTTGACGGACACCAGGTTGACTGGAACAACATGATGATGCGCATGAAGTCATTCAAGGACAAGGAAACAGAATCTTTCCACAAGTGCCGCCTTGAAGCCGAAGCAGAAAAACTTGCCGCAAAATAAGGATGAAAAAAAATGGAACATATTAGTGCAGAAAAACTTGCCGAACTTGGCAAGGCTGAATATACAAAAGTCGAGGCTCTCCTTAAGAAAGGTCCTCTTACAAACAAAGACCGCATGGCTATTCCGCAGCAGGAAATGCCTACAGGAATCCCCGCAGTCCGCGCAAGACAGATGAGCGAAGTTGCCCTCGGTTATTCTGCGGAACAGGCCGTTGTAGAAGCAAACCGCTGTCTTCAGTGCAAGAACCAGCCTTGTGTTTCTGGATGCCCTGTAAATGTACACATTCCTGAATTTGTAGCACAGGTTGCACTCGGCAAGTTCAAGGAAGCCGCTGACATAATTAAAGAAACAAATCTTCTTCCTGCAATCTGCGGCCGCGTATGTCCACAGGAAAAGCAGTGTCAGGGACAGTGTACAGTAGGAAAAGTCTACAAGTCTGCCGAAAAGTCAGTAAGCATCGGACGTCTTGAACGTTTTGTTGCCGACTACGAGCGCAATAATAATCTTGCTACAGCACCAAAAGTTGCAGAGCCTACAGGAAAAAAAGTAGCAGTAATTGGTTCTGGTCCTGCAGGACTTACTGTAGCAGCAGACTGCCGCCGCGCAGGACACGACGTAACTGTATTTGAAGCTTTCCACAAAGCCGGTGGTGTTATGGTATACGGAATCCCTGAATTCCGCCTTCCAAAGTCAATTGTACAGAATGAAGTAGAAAATCTCAAAAAGATGGGCGTTAAGTTCGAAATGAACTTCCTTGTAGGCCGCACTTCTACCGTACAGCAGATTCTTACAGAAAAGGGATTCGATGCTGCCTTTATAGGAACAGGAGCCGGACTTCCAAAATTCTTCGGAATCAAGGGTGAAAACTACATCGGTGTATTCAGCGCAAACGAATATCTTACACGCGCAAATCTTATGAAAGCATACGAAAAGGGCGTTGCAGACACACCGTTCTATGAAGCAAAAACCGTTGTAGTATGCGGTGGCGGTAACGTAGCAATGGATGCAGCACGTATGGCTCTTCGTCTTGGTGCAGAAAAAGTATATGTAGTATACCGCCGCACAAGAAATGAAATGCCAGCCCGCCGCGAAGAAGTAGATCATGCAGAGGAAGAAGGAGTAGAGTTCCGCTTCCTTGAAAATCCTGTAGAAATACTCGGAGATGCAGAAACAGGCAAAGTAACCGGGCTCAAGGCACTCAGCTACGAACTGGGCGAACCTGACGCAAGCGGCCGCCGTAAGCCTGTGGAAATAAAGGGAAGTGAACATGACATTCCGTGTGATGCAGTAATCGTTGCTCTCGGAAACAATTCAAATCCTCTTATTCCAAAGACAACAAGCGAAATAAATGTTGACGCAAAGGGACACATCACTGTAGACGAAAACCAGACTACAAGTATGACAAAGGTTTGGGCCGGCGGAGACATAGTACTTGGTGCAGCAACGGTAATTCTTGCCATGGGTGAAGGTCGCAAGGCTGCCGCAAGCATTAACGAGTATCTGGCAAAATAAGTTGAATAAGCTCTGAAAACTTAGGCGTTCAGGGCTTGATTAAAGAAAGCATTTCTTTTGCTTTTTCATAGAAGACGTCTTCCATTACTTTAGGGAAGGCGTCTTTTATTTTTTCAAGACATTCAGAAAGTTCAACAATAGAATCTGTTCCGCCGGTGACAACTTCACAAAAACCGCATTCCCTCTGTTGTTTTGCCGCATCATTTACGGTCTGGCTTACACTCAAAATTCCGGGAAAGCCGCAAAGCTGAACCAGTTTCTTTTCGTCAAGAATGGGAAACTTAAAGGTAAGAACAAATTTTTTATTCAGTCTGCAGAAAGCGGTATTTTTGTCATACAATGCTGCCAGAAAATTAAAGCCGTTTGCCGCCGCAACAGATTTTGTCATACCTGAAAGCCGCGGGTTTATTTCTATTATATACCACTTTTTTTGTTCCGGGGTGAATATCAAATCGACCTGCGCTATTCCGTCTATGCAAAGAACATCTGCCAGTCTTTTGAGTTCACGCTTCATGTCTGCGGTACAAAAGCACTCTGCCGTAACCGGGCCCAATTTTACGCTCTGCTTTGGACTTGTAAGGCCGTATTTGTTTACAGAAAACATAAACGGATCCATAACTTCATAGTCGCCGTTTCTTCCGTAAATTTCTGTGCCGAAACTTATGCCTTCTATAAATTCCTGTGCAATTTTGTCGCAGCTGCAGTTTTTTGAACAGAGAAAACCCCGCGCCGCTTTGGAACTTTTTACAACTTCCATGCCGTAAGAGCTGAGCCCCGATGTGTCTTTGATTACAACCGGGTAATTCAACTTGTCCAGTTCTGAAAAAATATATTCCCTGTAAGCATTCGTGTGGATTTCTGCTCGCCCGCGTTCTGCAATAAAGCGTTCCCTGTGTACAAATATTGAACGCGGTGTACAGAAATTGTTTGCGGTTAAAAAATCGTGAGTGACGTTTTTGTCAAAGCAAGTGTACTGTGTTTTAGATGTGTTGCATATTGTTTTTATTCCGGCCTGTTCAAGATATTCTGCCACAAGAGCGTCCGAAAGTCCAAGCCAGTCAAACGGTGTTACCCAAAAACTTGCCGCTACCGCAGTGTCTGGATTTAAAGAAACGATTCTTTGTGCAAAGGTCCGGGCATCTTCGTTGTCTGCAACAATGTATTTTATTCCGGGGCATTCAATAATGTTTCCGTTTTGGTCAATGTCGGCCAGAAACATTCCGGGGCGCTGTGTGACAACATAAAACTGCGTGTCGGGAAAAGCCGCCATTAGTTCCGACAGAAAGTCGCGCGCAGACGGCTTGTTGAAAAAGTGCATGCGGCCGTCATAAATATTCGTGTTTGTGCTGAAAAAGACGACCGTCATGGTTTGTGTAAATTTATTCTGCAGCTGCTGTATCAACTGCTACTTCTGTTTCTTCTGCTGCAACAGATTCTGCGTCTGTAGGCTCGCTCACTTCTTCAGCAACATCAGCTTCTTCTTCGCTCTGTTCGGGAGCCGCAACTTCTTCTGTGTAGCCCGGAGCCGTCTTTTTGATAAGAATCTGTGCAGCCTTGAGTGCTTCCTGCATAGCCTTAATCATGTCAGTGCTGCCGCTCGCTCCGAGAGTCTTTGTACCGTAGCAGGCGGCGACCGGTTTTAATGTAAGTGCATCAATGAAAGTAACAACCGCCGTAGCTTCCCCCGCCGCCTGAATAAATCCGTACTTTACCAGAAGAAGCTCGTTTGTTGCAAATTCTGCAGACGTCATTGTTTCTGCGGAGCCAAGAACATTAAGGCGTGTATTTTTCAGCGCACCAAGAACAATTACGTCCATTGCCGCAGAATAATCTGTCGGGTCTGCAAGAGTTACCATTGTGTAGCCGCTTAGATCTACATCAGAAGCCTTGCTGCTTTTGGGGGCACTGGCACATGAAACCAAAGCAAATGCCGCAACCGCAGCAACCATTGAACAAATAATTTTTTTCATTTAATACACCTCTTCGTTTAGCGGGAAAATATCAACATAGAAACTATAACACATTTTTAAAAAAAAATAAATCCACACAGCCTCATTTTCAGTTTTTTAGAGATACCCTACAGTAATCGTACGCTATTCAAAATTGACAGTTACACTTGGTTGTGGTATATTGAATAAAAGGAAATGCCCGAACATTTGGTCATCTCCACAATTTACGGTAATAAGCCGCCCATAGTGTAGTAGACTAAAGGGCGGCTATTTTTTACTCTTTACTTTTTTAGTTGCAGGGATACTCTTTCCCGCCACCCCCTCAACCGCGTTGACATTTTCTGTTAAATTCAATATAGTAAATAAAGACGATGACGTCCGTTTGGTAAAACTGTCTGTTTTTTTCAGAAAGGCGGTTGTACCAAACGGACGTCTTTTTTTATATGTAAGGGGTTAAATATGTGTGGATTTGTCGGTGCATTTGATTTGAACAGCGGTTCAGCTCCAATAGACGAAGGGCTCAAAGACCAGCTGCGTTCACAGGTTCTTGAGATGTCAAGAAAGATTCGCCATCGTGGTCCGGACTGGAGCGGCGTTTATACAGGAGACAATGCGATTCTTTCACACGAGAGACTTGCAATTGTAGACCCACTCAGCGGAAAGCAGCCTCTTGTAAGCGATGACGGAAAAATAATTCTTGCTGTTAACGGTGAAATCTACAATCATCAGGAAATAAGACAGAAGTTTGCCGGAAAATACAACTTCAAGACACAGAGTGACTGCGAAGTAATTATTCCTCTTTACAAAGAAAAGGGCGTAAACTTTCTGGAAGATTTAAGCGGAATTTTCGCATTTGCCCTCTACGACAGCGAAAAAGACGTTTACCTTATAGGCCGTGATGAAATAGGTGTTATTCCGCTTTACCAGGGCTGGGACAAACAGGGCCGCTATTATGTAGCAAGCGAACTTAAGGCACTTGAAGGCCACTGCATGACAATAGAAGAATTCCCCAACGGATGCTACTTTTATTCAAAAGATGAAAAGCCCGTAAAATGGTACCACCGCGACTGGGAAGATTTTGGTGCCGTGGAAAACAAGCCTTGTGCAACTGACGCACAGGGAAATGTAATAAACGCTTCTGTAATTGAAGGTGTAAAAGAAGGACTCGAAACTGCTGTAAAAAAGCAGCTCATGAGCGATGTTCCTTACGGTGTACTTCTTTCAGGCGGACTCGACTCAAGCATTATTGCGGCCATAACACAGAAATTTTCAAAGAAACGCGTAGAAAGCGGTGACAGTCAGGATGCATGGTGGCCGCGCCTGCACAGTTTTGCGGTAGGACTTGAAGGTTCGCCTGATCTTGTTGCAGCAAAAAAAGCCGCAGACTATATCGGAACAGTACACCACGAAGTTCACTTTACAATTCAGGAAGCACTTGATGCCCTGCCTGATGTAATTTACCACATCGAAACTTACGACATTACAACAGTACGTGCAAGTACACCAATGTATCTTCTGGCACGTGTAATCAAATCTATGGGAATAAAGATGGTACTCAGCGGGGAAGGCAGCGATGAGCTTTTTGGAGGTTATCTCTATTTCCATAAGGCCCCGAACGCGCGCGAATTCCACGAAGAACTAGTACGCAAAATGAGCAAACTTCACCTTTATGACTGTCTGCGCGCCAACAAGTCACTGGCTGCCTGGGGTGTAGAAGGCCGTGTACCGTTCCTTGACAAAGACTTTATCGACGTTGCCATGAGACTCAATCCGCTGGACAAAATGAACATTCGCCTTCCTGACGGAAAACAGCGCATGGAAAAATGGATTCTGCGCAAAGCCTTCGAAGATATGCTCCCCGAAAACATCTGCTGGAGACAAAAGGAACAGTTCTCTGACGGCGTAGGCTACAGCTGGATTGACACCCTTAAGGAAATGACTGCACGCAAGGTATCTGACGCAGAGTTTGCACAGAGGGCAAAGCGCTTCCCGGTAAATACTCCTGTAACAAAAGAAGAGTATTACTACCGCGAAATTTACAGCAGATTCTTCCCAAGCGAAAGTGCAGCCCTTACTGTTCCGCATGAAGCAGGAGTTGCCTGTTCAACTGCAAAGGCTCTTGAATGGGACGCAGCCTGGAAAAACATGGACGAACCTTCAGGACGCGCAATTGCCGGTGTTCACGACAAGGCATATTAAGGGTGTTTTTAAAACAGAAACTTTCGAATGCTGAATTTTAACTGTATGTTCAAGAATTTAAACATACAGTGGAATAAAAATCCCCGAAGCGGTATAATACGCACATGCACAATATATATCAGATCTTTATTATAATGGCGTTTTTATTCTTCTTCGGGGCCGTTTTGGGCTGGGTACTTGAACTTGTATTCCGCAGATTCAGCAAAAAGGCAAATCCCGAAGGCCGCTGGCTTAATCCCGGATTTTTGACAGGTCCGTGTCTTCCTATTTACGGGCTTGGTTCCATTGCGCTTTACATACTGAGTATTACAGAAAAATATTTTATAAATGCGCAGAAAACAGGCGTTCTCTACTATATAATAATGTTTTTTATCATGGCACTTGTAATGACTTTAATTGAATACATTGCCGGAATTATTTTTGTAAAGGGTATGCACATTAAACTCTGGGACTACAGTGATGAACCGGGAAATATTCAGGGTGTTGTATGCCCGAAGTTTACGCTTATCTGGGGCGTTCTTGCCGCTTTATACTACTTCTTTCTTTTTCCTTCATTTGACAAACTGGTGCTCTGGTTTGTAGACCATCCGTGGTTTTCTTTTGTTGTGGGAACCGTATTCGGCTTTTTTATAATAGACTGCGCGTTTTCATTCCATTTGGGTTCGGTTCTGCACAAAAAAGCTGCAGAAATCGACAAAAAAGCTACTGTTGATTTTCAGTTTATGCAGAGAAGGCTTCAGCAGCTTAAGGTTTCAAAATTCTTTACACCGCATGACGACCGCTATCTTACGTCAAAAATACAGAAGTTTGAAGAATTTATTCACAGAACACCCGCTTCTGTTGAAGAGTCTTTAAAAAACAAGTGATTTTTTTACTATTTTATGCCGATTAAGTATCTGGGAAGTCTTTGTTTGACAATACAACCGCTCTTTGGTATACTTAATCAGTTAAGGGAGTAAAATTTTGGCACGCTCACGCAGATATAAAAGACTTGAAAAAAATATTGTTTCACGCATCATGCACTCTCTTTCCGCATTTTTTGGAAAGATTGGACGTTTTTTTGTGCGTGCGTTCAAGATTTTTGACGGAAAGCTTACAATAATGATTGTTCCCCATTCACAGGGAAAAGTTCTGAACATACAGACAAACGTATTTGCCATGATTCTTGGAGTTGTGGTGCTTGCAGGTGTTGCCTGTTCATTTGTCTATTTTAACCACAGAAATGCCGGTTCTGGAGTTGAACTGAGCCGCCTTAGGGAAGAAAACCGCGAAACTCTGGCAAGTCTGGATGAACTTCGTGACGAAAACAACAGTCTTTTGCAGACGGCAAAGCGGTTTCAGTCTTCTTTGAGCCAGTCACTTTCACT
>OQVL01000723.1_pt1 | contig 18373 bp, 9 predicted proteins | sample 1691501 | NCBI WGS metagenome assembly OQVL01 (sample SAMN03418253, study PRJEB22391) | human gut metagenome | biome: human-gut; feature: organic feature; material: feces | host: Homo sapiens | place: Tanzania | collected 2013-01 | reverse complement strand
TAGGCGTTGAAGTCCGGCAGGGTCTGGAACCAGTCCTTATGGATCAGCTCGTCATGCAGGCGGGTCAGGTTTTCGGCGTGACCGGCGGCCAGCATCTCCGGCCCGGTGAGGAACTCGACAGCGCGGCGGATGTTGGCATCGCCCTCCACCCACTGGGCGGGGTCGTAATCGCCCACGGCGTAGCGGTGGATGACCTGATCGGAGGTCTGGCCGAAGATATAAATGTTCTCTTCGCCCACCTGCTGGCTGATCTCCACATTGGCACCGTCCATGGTGCCCAGGGTCAGCGCACCGTTCAGCATGAACTTCATGTTGCCGGTGCCGGAAGCCTCCTTGGAGGCAAGGCTGATCTGCTCGGACAGGTCGCAGGCCGGGATCAGCTTTTCAGCAGCGGTAACGTTGTAGTTCTCAATGAACACGACCTGTAACCACTTGGACACTTCCGGGTCTGCCGCAATGACCTTGGAAAGGGTCAGCAGGGCATGGATGATGTCCTTGGCAATGGTGTAGGCCGGGGCAGCCTTGGCACCAAAGATGCTTACCAGCGGTACGGCAGGCAGATGGCCTGCCTTGATCTCGTGATACTGGTGGATGAGATAGAGCAGGTTGAGCTGCTGACGCTTGTACTCATGCAGACGTTTGGACTGGATATCAAACACGGCATCGGTGTTTACGGTGACATTCTGCGTATGCAGCAGCCAGTCGGCAAGGGCCTGTTTGTTGGCCTTCTTCACGACGGTCAGCTCGTTCAGCACCGTCTCGTCTTCCGCAAAGGCCAGCAGCTTCCGGCACACGCCCTGCTTCCGGAAGTCCGGATGCGTGGTCACGGCGTAGAGATACGCGGCCTTCGCCGTGCGCTCGCCCCAGGCGAGCTCCTGCGGCAGCGCGTAGGCCGCGGCGATGAGCCGCCCGTCCTCCTCCGCGCAGAAGCCGGTCGCCGCAGGGGAAGAGATGGCAAAAAACGCCTCGATCTCCTGCTCTGTATCGCCGAAGCCCAGCGCCCAGAGCGCCTTGAGCTGCGGCAGATCGTCCAGATTCGTCTTGCGCAGGCGCATGCTCAGTTCTCCTTCCAGTCGGCGACGTATTTTTCCAACAGCACCGTCGGCTGGTACGACTCCTTCGCGCGGCGCAGGCCCTCGGAGCCCATGTCGTCCTCACGGTTGAGGAACTGTACCTCGGGATACTTCTCCGCGATCATGCGGGAGAATTCCCGGTTGATCATGGCGTAGGCGCCGTTGATGGTGGTGGCGGCGAGCGCTTCGGCCGGAGTGAGCCGCATCTGTATGCATAGCAGCGAATTGACCAGCGACATATTGCCCGAGGGGGTCGAGCCGGGATTATAGTCGGAGGCGGCTGCAACACCCAGCCCGGCGTCAATCATTCGGCGTGCCGGGGCGTAAGGCAGGCGCGAGAAAAGCGAGCAGCCCGGCAGTACCGTCGGCATCGTAGCGGTGCCTTTGAGGACGCGTATTTGGTCGTCGGAGGTGTGTTCGAGATGGTCTACGGAGAGGGCATTGTGCGCCACGCCCACTTCCACGCCGCCGGAGTAGTCCAGCTCGTTGGCGTGAATCTTGGGCCGCAAGCCGTGGCGGTACCCACATTCGAGTATCTGCGCCGTATGCTGCGGCGTAAAGAATCCGCGGTCGCAGAACACATCGATGTATTGGGCAAGGCCTTCGTGCGCCACGGCGGGAATCATCTCGCGACATACAACATCGACATATCCCTGATAGTTACCGGCGAAATTGCGCGGCAATGCGTGCGCTCCCAGAAATGTGGACACAATATTGGCCGGCAAGTCTTGGCGCAAACGAGCAATGACACGCAGCATTTTCAATTCGTCATGGAGGTTGAGTCCGTATCCACTCTTGATTTCGATGCTTCCGGTGCCGTACTCAATCATACGGCGTGCACGCGGCAATGCTTGGCGGTAAAGTTCGTCCTCGGAGGTGTCGTGCAGCAGGTCGGCCGAATTGAGTATTCCGCCGCCGCGCCGCGCCACTTCCTCGTACGAAAGGCCGCGGATTTTGTCCTCGAATTCCTGCTCGCGCGATCCGGCATACACGATATGCGTGTGCGCATCGCAGAACGCCGGGAGGACGGCGCCGCCACGGACATCCGTCTCGGTGTCGTAGCGGCGGTCACGCAGCATCGAGGCCATGGGACCGAAGTCGGCGATATGCCCTTCTTTGATTACGAGATATGCATCGCGCATCGAGCGTTCTTCGCCCATTTCCGTTCCTTGTAGGCGTGTGCGGCCTTGTGTTTCGATGCCGGCGAGAAGCCCGATATTGTATAATAGAATGTCCATAACGCGTAGTAGGTAAAGAAGCGTGCCCATAATGGCCATTACCGCTTTATAGCCATTATGGGCGTGTACTGTCAGATGCGCGGTACTTCGCGCTGTATGAATTTGATAGAGTTGGCAATATGCGGATACATCGGTTGGTCGTTGTCTATATAGGGGACAATGGCGCGGTATTCGGCCACAAGAGCCTCTATGGCCGGTGACGACTTGAGCGGACGGCGGAAGTCGAGGGCTTGTACGGCATTGAAAAGCTCAATACCGAGTACGCGTTCGGTATTGAGTACCACGCGGTATAACTTTGTAGCCGCATTGGCACCCATGCTGACATGGTCTTCCTGGTCCTGCGAGGACGAAATCGAGTCTACCGAGGCAGGCATACACAGGCCCTTGCTTTGGCTGACGATGGATGCGGCAGTGTATTGCGGAATCATAAATCCACTATTGAGGCCCGGATTGGCCACGAGGAAGCGCGGCAGATCGCGCAGGCCCGAGATGAGGCGGTAGATGCGGCGCTCTGAGATGCTTCCCAGCTCGGCGACGGCTATGGACAAGGCATCCATGGCGATGGCCAATGGCTGGCCGTGGAAGTTGCCGGCCGAAACAACGAGGTCTTCGTCCGGGAACACCGTCGGGTTATCTGTCACCGAGTTGCTTTCGGCTTCGAAGACGCTGTCCACGTACCGTATTGTGTCCTTGGACGCCCCGTGTACCTGCGGTATACAGCGAAACGAGTACGGGTCTTGGACATCCTTCTTCGGACGAGCCACTATCTCACTGCCTTCCATAAACTTGCGGAAGAATGTAGCAGTGTCCGACTGGCCGCGGTGTGCGCGGATGCGGTTGACCGAGTCATTGAAGGGCTCGATGTGGCCGTCGAAGGCATCCAGCGAAATGGCGCCTATGACATCGGCCCATGCCGAAATTCGATGTGCCATGTGCAGCGCCCACGTGCCGTAGGCATTCATAAACTGTGTGCCGTTGAGCAACGCCAGACCTTCCTTGGACTGCAAGTCGATAGGCTCCCAGCCCATCTTGTGCATCACTTCGCCGGCATCCACCACCCTGCCCATGTATTCCACTTCGCCCATTCCGATGAGCGGCAACGACATGTGCGCCAATGGCGCCAAGTCACCCGAAGCACCCAGCGAACCCTGCTGATAGATGACGGGGATGATGTCGTGGTTGTACATGTCAATAAGTCGCTGAACGGTCGCCACTTGCACGCCGGAGTGGCCGTAAGCAAGCGATTGAACCTTAAGCAGCATCATCAACTTGACAATCTCGGAGGGCACGCGTTCGCCGGTGCCGCAAGCGTGTGACATAATCAGATTACGCTGCAATGTGGACAAGTCTTTACGGTCTATAGAGACATTGCACAGCGAACCGAAGCCCGTTGTGACACCGTAAATGGGCGTGCCGCCGACGGCTTTTTTGTCCAAGTACTCGCGGCACTTGTGTATGCGCTCCACGGCTTGCTCCGATAGACGCAGCGCCTTGCCCGAGGCAACGATTTCGTATATTTTGGCAGGCGTAATATGCCTTTCGCTAATGGTATGATACATATTCGAGGTAAGAATTTGTGGTTTGTAAAAGTGTTAAGGCCGATGATACGTCCTCACGGTCAGGCGAGTGCGTTGCGCACCACGTCGTCATCGGCGATGTTGGGCATGGTGATGATCATGTCCGGATGAAGAGCCATGGCGCGACGCGCAGCCGACATGGCTCCGTCGTTGCGAGCCCAGCTGCGGCGAGCGATGCCGTTGTTGACGTCCCACAGCATCATCTCGTCTATATGCCGGCGCGCCTCGGCGCTGCCGTCGATAACCATACCGAATCCGCCGTTGACGACTTCGCCCCATCCGACGCCGCCGCCGTTGTGCAGCGACACCCAGGTGGCTCCGCGAAATCCGTCGCCGATGACATTCTGCACGGCCATATCCGCGGTAAAGGCCGAGCCGTCATAAATATTGGACGTCTCACGATAGGGCGAATCGGTGCCCGAGACATCATGGTGGTCACGACCCAGGACTATGGGCGCCGAGATGCGCCCGTCGGCTATGGCTTCGTTGAAGGCGCGAGCTATAGCCATACGTCCCTCTGCATCAGCATATAGGATACGTGCCTGCGATCCGACCACCAAGTTGTTGGCGCCGGCCTCGGCTATCCAATGAATGTTATCTTCGAGCTGTCCGGCAATTTCGGCGGGAGCATCGCGGCGCATGTCTTCGAGTACGCGGCGTGCGATGTCGTCACTCCGCGCCAAATCCTCAGGCAGGCCCGAGGTGCACACCCAGCGGAACGGCCCGAAGCCGTAATCGAAAAACAGCGGCCCCATAATGTCCTGCACGTATGACGGGTATATAAACTTGCCTTCGGAGTCCACAATGTCAGCTCCGGCGCGCGAGGCCTCCAGCATAAAGGCGTTGCCGTAGTCAAAGAAATACATACCTCGTGCCGTAAGCTTATTTATGGCGGCCACCTGTCGGCGCAGAGACATCTGCACCTGCTGCTTGAATTGTTCCGGGTCTTCGGCCATCATCATGCGCGACTGCTCGTAGGTAAGTCCTGCCGGATAATATCCGCCGGCCCACGGGTTGTGCAGCGAGGTCTGGTCGCTGCCCAGGTCTACACGGATGTTATCATCGGCCAAACGTTCCCAAAGGTCTACAATATTGCCTTGATAAGCCATAGACACCACCTCGGCATCGGCCAAAGCGCGACGTATACGCGGGATCAGTTCGTCAAGCGAGGTATGCACCTCGTCCACCCATCCTTGGCTGTGGCGCTTCTCCACGGCCGCCGGATTGATCTCGGCGACGACACTGACCACTCCGGCGATATTGCCGGCTTTGGGTTGTGCTCCCGACATTCCGCCCAAGCCGGAGGACACAAACAGCATACGGCGTGTGTCGCCCGGAGCGCGGCGCTTACGCGCTGCATTGAGCACCGTAATGGTGGTGCCGTGGACAATGCCCTGCGGACCTATGTACATATACGATCCCGCAGTCATCTGGCCGTACTGCGACACGCCCATGGCATTGAAGCGTTCCCAGTCGTCCGGCTTGGAGTAATTGGGTATGACCATACCATTGGTGACCACAACACGTGGCGCGTCCTTGTGCGACGGAAACAGCCCCAACGGATGTCCCGAGTACATTACCAAGGTCTGACACTCGGTCATCTGCGACAAGTATTGCATCGCCAGGCGGTATTGCGCCCAGTTTTGGAACACGGCACCGTTGCCGCCATAAGTGATAAGTTCGTGCGGATGCTGGGCCACGCGCGGGTCCAAGTTGTTCTGTATCATCAGCATTATGGCCGCTGCCTGACGACACTTGGCCGGGTACTCCTCGATGGGGCGGGCGTACATCGGATAATGCGGGCGCAACCGATACATGTATATGCGGCCATAGCGGCGCAGCTCTTCGGCAAATTCCGGAGCCAAGACGGCGTGCTGTTCCTTAGAGAAATAGCGCAACGCATTTTTCAGAGCCAAGGCCTTTTGTGCGGGCGTGAGGATATCCTTGCGACGCGGAGCGTGGTTGACAGAAGTGTCATATTCCTGCGGTTCGGGCAGTCGGGCCGGAATACCGCCCACGATGTCCTGTTGGAATTGGTTGAGGGTCATAGTCTTTCTTCGATTTCGGATATTAGAGTCTGTTCGCGGCTGTCCGCCTCGGCAGCCAAGGCCTGAGCCTCACCTTTGAGTGCCTTGGCCTTGTCCGTGTCCTTGAGTCCGGCAGCATTTATCATCACGTTGAGCGCCGCACCGCGTACGGCGGCACGAGCGGCAAGTATGGCTACACCGGCGTCCGAGAGCGAATTGGGATTGCCATCCACAGCCATAACATGCGCCACTTCAAAGACTTCCATGGCGGCTTTCATAGTCTTCAGCGGCACTTGGGCGGCATATAGTGTAGCCTCCTCGAGGGCGGCGGCACGTGCGGACTTCTCCTCATCCGTGCCCTTGGGCATGGCAAATACGGCCATAATGCGGTTGAAAGCTTCGGTATCCTCGTCCACCAAAGCGAGCAGACGCTGCATCAGCGCATGCCCCTTCACGGCCCAGTCGGAGAAGAATTCCCAACGGTCGTCCCATCCGGGCTTATGCGCCGACAGGTTGGCGACCATGGTGGCCAAAGCGGCACCCATGGCACCCATATACGCCGATACGGAGCCGCCGCCGGGCGCCGGCGATTCGCAGGCCGTCTCCTCGGCAAAGCCTTGGCAAGTAAAGTCGACGAGTTTCTTGCCGCCCTTGGGTGCCAAGAGGTCTTCAATGACTTTTTCGTGAACCTTGAAAGGTGCCAAATCCTCAAGACCGAGCGACTTGACAGCTATCTTGACAATCTCGTCATCGCTGATACCCAGCGAGCGGCATTGCTTGCGCAGAAAATATTTGCCGGCATCCAGCAGACACGAACGCGGCACCAGACCCACGATTTCGGTTCCGGTGACACGCAATCCGCGGCGGTCGGCGGCGCGGCACACCTCCTCGAAAGCCACGTGCAGCGGCGTGGCACGTATGTCCGTAATATTCATCGACACCTGGGCGATGCCGTATTCTTCGATGTACCATCCTATGGCCTTGCAACCCTTGAGCGTGCCCGGAATCATCACCGGATTACCCTCGGCATCGCGTACAATCTTGCCCGTGATGGGATTACCCTCGCGGCGCGGACGTCCTTTTTCGCGGACATCAAAGGCGATGGCATTGGCGCGGCGAGTGCTGGTCGAATTGAGGTTGAAATTGACAGCAACCAGAAAGTCGCGAGCACCGACGACGGTAGCTCCGCTGCGTGCAGCCTGCTCGGTGAACTCTCCGCCACCGAAGTCCGGCATCTCCGCCGGGTCGGTGATACGCTGAGCCAGAGCCTCGTACTCACCCTTGCGGCATACAGCCAAGTTACGGCGCTCGGGACGCAAAGCCGCCGCCTCATAGCAATACGTCGGTATCGCCAGCTCATCAGCTATACGTTTGGCAAGAGCACGAGCCATCTCGGCGCACTCCTCAAGGGTGACGCCGCTCACCGGAACCAAGGGCAAAACATCTGTGGCGCCTATGCGCGGATGCTCGCCGTGGTGCGTACGCATATCGATGAGTTCGGAAGCCTTCTTGACACTGCGGAAGGCCGCATCGACCACCGCCTCCGGCGTACCGGCAAAGGTCACAACCGTGCGATTGGTCGCCTTTCCGGGGTCCACGTCCAGCAGTCGGACGTCCTCGACGTCCTCGATGCTCTTGACTATCTCTTGTATAACTTCAGGGCGGCGTCCTTCGCTGAAATTAGGGACGCACTCAATGATACGTTTCATGTTCGGGTCTGGCACTTATGTGTTTATTTGTGTTTGGTTTCGATATAGTCTGTTGTATATTCGGTATCGTATGTTCGGTCTTGATATTACCCCCATCGCTTACGGGAGTTTGGTTTCTCGGGTTCGGTATTTTGCCGCCATCCTCCGCATCGAAGCCACACGATGACATTCACAGCGCACGGATTGCGGCATTTGAGCGTCGGAAGGCGTATCAGAGGCGTCAATGTGTCACCACCGCTCCTCCTATCCTTGGCTATCCCGCCGCTTTCACTGGCAAATATAGCACTTTTCCGCCAATAATCCCGCATCATCGCCGAAAATGCCGCCGCCGTTAGTCCGACTCGCAGCTCGCCCCACATCTAACGACTCGCCGCACCAATCACGTCATCCGAAGATACGAAAAAAATAATACGGCTGAAAATCATTTGGATATAAAAATAATTTGTAATTTTGCAGCAAGGCGCAAGCGTGTGCCTTGATATTGTGATAGGATTCTAATCCTGTCTCCGTAACACAAATAAAAAGCGTTTCGTGCTTTATCCTTTAACGGAAATCGCCAAATTTCACAACTACGAGGGATTCGAGCAGTCAAAGGAACGCCATGCTTGTCGCATATCCGCTCCCCGGCAAGGGGGAGTATATCCGATAAGGCGTGGGAGTGGACTGTTTATTTCGTAGTAGGCGTTTGGCGATGCCTCCGTTAAGATAAACTGAACATGCTCCACGCTTTTTTTATATAGCTAACTCTAATCAGGCCGGTCGGAGCATACTGCCTTAAAACTAATGTTCTAATCACATGTTCAGATTTACTTCTTTGCGGTATGTGCTATTGGCACTTGCTGTGATGGGACTGTTCGGTGTGCCTGATGCGGCAGCTCAGTTTTCCGGTGCCGGTGCGGGCACAAAGGATGACCCGTACAAAATCTACAATCCGGCACAGCTGAACCAGGTGCGTAATTACACGGGAAAAACGGACGTGTATTTCACGCTTGGTGCAGACATCGACCTTACCTCGTGGATTTCCTCTAACTCGCCGGAACAGGGCTGGAATCCTATCGGCACGGACGCCAATCCGTTCAAGGGCACTTTTAGCGGCAACGGACACACCATCAAAGGCATGTCTATCTTACGAGGATCGACCGATGATGTGGGCTTCTTCGGTGTAGCATCGGGTGCCACCATCTCCAACTTGACAATCGAAGGCTCGGTCAACGGAGGAAATAATGTCGGCATCCTTGCCGGATACTTTACCGGCATAATAGAAAACTGCCGTGCAAAAGGCTCGGTCAACGGATCGTCAGACTGTGTCGGAGGTCTTATCGGAAAATCCGGGAACTCGGACATTAAGACCTGTCGGGCAGACGCGACGGTAAAAGGCACTGACTATGTCGGCGGACTTATCGGATATGTTCTCGCTGGAAAAACATCATCCGATAAAGCTATAGACAATTGCTTTGCAAGTGGAACTGTAGATGGTCGCTCAAATGTCGGCGGCCTCATAGGCGCTATGGATGCGACGGTATTCGTTCAGTTTGAGCCTTACAATTATGATTACTATCGACGCGATAATTACAGAACCGTAGCACTATATAAATACAGTATATCCAATTGCGGCGTGAAATGTGCTGTTTCTGCGCAGTCAGCTTCAACGGGGGGATTGATAGGCAAACTCTCTGGCGGTGCGTATATATACTGGTACACCGGTTCTAAAGTTTGTATTTATAACGGTAATAGCAGCTACATTTCAGACTGCGTAGATCTTTCAAAATGCGTAAGCGTCAAAGGCTGCTTTGCTTTGGCACAGATTAATGCAAAAGGAGACAACATTGGCGGCATCATTGGCAATTGCGAATGTGCCGATATTATGGATAGCTATTTCAATGGCTCTATAATCGGAGGTAAAAAAGTCGGCGGAATTTGTGGCACTAATGATGCCGTAACAACTGTTACAGTAAAAACGCTTGACGGCAAAACATATCCCAACGAAGCGCGTCCCAAAGAAATAACTATAAATTGGACATCTGCCTCGACTATCTCGCGCAATTACAGCCGTGGCACGATTGCAGGCAGCGAGTACGTGGGCGGTATCATCGGCAATATCACGTCAAATGCGACCGTAACATCCAACTTCGCGCTCAATCCGGTATTGAGTGCGTCTGTCGGCCCTGTGGCACGTATATCACCCACGACAACCGGCGGCTTCGGTGCTTTAGGCAGCCTGACGACCAATTACACCCTTACCGGCGCCAAAGTGTCGAAGAATGGTATATCGCAAACCTACTCGACAAAACTCAGCGAAGGCGAGTCCGGTGGTGAGGATATGTTCAAGCTGCGCGCTACATATCAGGGCCTTGGATGGGACTTCGACAAAGAATGGGCCATACAAGAGACCGAGTGCCTGCCATACAAGAGCGGACAATGTGTCCCGCCGCTAATTCAGTCTGAGCCTGTGTCGGGAAGCTTTATCATCGTGGGCAAGAGTATGTCCGGCGGTCGTGTCTTTATGGATTATGCCGGACAGACTTATTCGGCCGAATGTAAAGATAATACCTGGACGGTACGAACCGACCCGATGAAATCCGGCGAAATGATTACGGCATGGGTCGAGGCCGACGACAAGCTCCCGAGCTACAGCGTAATGACTTCTGTCGGCTACCCGGGCAGCGGCACACAGGAAGACCCGTATCAAATATATACTGCAAATGACCTGCAAAACATCAACGGCCATTCGTGGTACAAACTAATGAATGATATTGACCTCAATGGCGTAAAATGGCAACCGATAGGACGTAACGGCGCAACTATGGCCAACCTTGACGGCGGCGGTTTCACCATTAAGAATCTCAGTGTCAAAGATTCCGCATCTGACTTCTGCGGCTTGTTCTCCACACTCCAAGACGCAACGATTACCAACCTCACATTAGAGGCTTGCTCCGTTGACGGCGGCAGCAAAACGGCAGTACTTGCCGGAGATATGACCTCGTGCACCATATCTAATGTCACGATAATCAAGGCCAACGTCAAGGGCGATGCCAATGTGGGTGCTCTTGCCGGCAATGCCTATTATTGCACTTTGCAAAATGTGCAGGTACTGGAATCCACTATCGGAGGAAGCTCCTTGGTCGGCGGTATCGTTGGCACGGCAGACCGTTTGGACATCACACTCTCTTCGTTCAACGGTGACGTTACAGGCTCCGGAAATGTCGGCGGCATCTGCGCCACGGCAAATTCGCAAACCGTAATTTCGCGCAGTTGTACCTCCGGAACGGTGACGGGTACAGGCGCGGACACAAAAGCATCCGGCATTGTAGCCGAAAATCGTGGCGATATTACGGACTGCTTCACAACAGCAAACATCTCCGCACCTGGATATGTCGGTGGCATCGTTGGGCTCAATTATGGGTCAGTGTCCAATTGCTATGCTTCCGGAACATTATCGAGCGAAACTCTCGCCGCAGGCATCGTTGCATATAATGACGGCGCTTCGGCTACGCTGAAAAACTCGGCGGCCGCCAGCGAGAAAATCTCGGTATCTTTGCAGTCCGGCAACGCCATGCGTGTCCTCGGCGGTTTCCGTAATGGCGCTCCCGAACCTGTAACAGCCGAGAATCTTGCGCTCGAAAAGATGATAGTATCTATTAACGGCGTGGCACAAGAAGTATACGATGACCCGATGAATGGCACTGCCACCTCCGGCGACAAGCTCCGTCAATCAGCCACCTACAAGACTCTTGGCTGGGATTTCGCGACAACATGGCAGATTGGCGAAACCGAAATGCCTCAACTTATCGGTCTTGATACAACCGGAGGAGCCGAACGCCGTGACAATTATATGTATGTAGACAAAATGAGTGCCGCAGCAGGCGAAACCTTTGATATCATTGTCAATCTACACAACGGTGACGCCGTCAACGGCTTCCAGTTTGACATTCAGCTGCCGACAGGTGTTTCTCTCGTTTATGACGAGGATTATGAAGAATATGACTATACAAAGGGCACACGTCTGACACGCAATCACTCTATATCTTTCCGTAAACAGCCTGACGGTTCGGTACGATTCTTGTGCCTCCCCAAGGACGCCACATACAACCTCCTCGGCGATGACGGACAAATCTTGATATTGAAGGCAAAGGTAGATGACAATGCAATAAACGGCTCTTATGCTTTCTTACTCAAGAACTGCTTCCTCTCTCGAGGTGTCGCCGAGAATGTTGTACTCAATAAGGTTTCCGGCAACATCTACATTGTCAACGATGTAATATCTATACCGGCTGTTACCGCCATGGCCGGAAGCAAAAGTGATTTGGTCGTCAATTTGGACAACAAATCGAAAATCAACAGCCTCCAATTTGATATGACGCTCCCGGACGGCGTGAAAATAGCCGACAATGCCCTCGGAGAACCGGATATTCGTTTGGGCGACCGCATAGATAAGTCTAAATATACATTGACGTACAAAGAGCAACCTGACGGCTCGATGCGTATCGTGGCCTTTGGCGCCGGAAGTGATGCTGTTATTACCGGCAATACGGGGACAGTTCTATACGTCACACTCGCCGTAGACAAACAGACCAAGCCTTTCAACGGACAAGTTTCGTTCCGCAATATTTATCTTGCAGACAGTGAGCTGCGCAGCTTTACGTGTGAGGATATAGACACACAAATAGAGGTGACACAATTCCGTCGCAAAGGCGATGTCAATAAGGATGGAACCATTACAGGCGTAGATGCCGTAGGCACCATTAATCTATCCCTAAACAAATCGTTGGACATCCTGGACTTCTGGGCCGCAGATGTCATAGAAGACGACATAATTGACTCGCGTGATGTTTCATCAGTTACATCACTCGTCCTCGATGAAAATCTTACGACTTATGCAGCCGCAAAATTCGCAAAAGTCCGTAAGGCAGACGATGTATGGGGCGATTACGAGTACACCAAAGACATCTGCATGTGGGTGAAACCCGTAAACGTTTCGCCGGGTAATACCGCCGATTTTATATTCTATCTCAACAACACCATGGAGCATCGTCCCAGCGCTACGCAATGGGCCATTGAATTGCCGGAAGGATTCAGCTTTGAGCTGAACGAGAATCCGGTAGATGCAGACGACCTATGGTATGAGAATACACGCCGTTGCAGCGAGTTCCTATTTGTCGCACATGTGCAAGGACAAAAAATCGGAATGTTCCACAACGATATGAATGTTAAGGGCTATAAGCTAACGACAGGCGAAATTATGCGTCTGCATATCGTGGCCGACAAGTCTGTCAAGCCCGGTGTCTATACGGGCTGGTTGCGAGATTATCAAACCACATGCCCGGTTGACGCTCAGGGATTTCACGCCAGCTTCTATATCGACGATGAGCCCTTCACTATTGTCGTGGGAGACATCGCTAATGTGGAGAATTTATCCCTTGCCGGTCGCTTCGATTCTGACGATATGGCTCTTGTGGATGCAGCACTGCACAACAACTCATCACTGCTGACAGTAGATCTGACTGAGAATAGGGCAATCCCCGAAGGCACTTCAATCGAAGGACTTAACCCCAATACAATTGTTTATGCCAATGGTTCTACCGCCCTTAATAAACCGGACAATTTGGTCGTTGACGAGATTTGCAAATCGTTAAAACTGGAAGACGGACATCCGTTTGGCGTTACAACGGCGTTTACGGCGACATCTGCTTTATACTCACGGCAGGTCGAAGCCGGAGCGCACGAATCTCTGCATCTGCCGTTTGCAGCAGACCCGATTGAAGGTGTTACTTACAAACAGATTGCGGGAGTTTCAACGGATAACTTTGTGCTTGAAGATGCAGTTCAATCAGCCAATACTCCGGTCTTGTTCAATTCGGAATTTGGAGGTGTGCTTAGATTTACCGCATCAAATGTCACTATAGAACCCGCTACAGAAACTGTACATAACGAGCTTGTCGGCAACTATAAAATTGTCGACACCGATAAGGTTTATTATGGTTATAGTGCCGGTTCATTTGTGAAAACTTTGCGCTTGATGCCGTTCAGAGCATACACAACAAACGCCGAGCTGGACGGAAAACACGAGACCGTTAATGACTTGCTTTATAATACCGATTCTGATAATGACGTAATATACAATCTGCAAGGCATCCGGATGCATACAGACAAAAAGAGCCTTACAACCGGACTGTATATCATTAACGGACAAAAGGTTTATATCAAGTAAAGACCGCATTCGGATTTCACAGTATTAATCACTGTGGATGAGACTCTTTTAGTGCTAATCTAAGCGGCCCGTATCGTTAAGGTTCGGGCCGCTTTTTTCATTCGCGATAGTCGCGCAATTTTACGGCGTATAGGTCTTATTTCGCTATTTTACACCGAAGCATCTTGACTGCATGTATGCACATATTCACCAGTCCATTACATGTGATTTCACCCTGCAATTTGACCTATAGGCCGGTTTCTAAGGGAAAAAAGCTCGATCCTGTATCGCAAAATAATACAGGGTGCGGCTACCTTTGCGGTGTAATTCACCAATAAACAAAAAAAGATTATGGCATTATTCAAAGTAACCACAAAACGCCTCATTCTCAGCGGAGGCAAGCGTCTCGAAGCCGGCATGACGGCCGAAGTCCCGTTCAACGACTTTACCCTTCCCCTGTACAATTCATCGGTAAAGGAAACAATACGTTATCAATTCGCTATAAAGTATGCCGTAGATTTCCCCGCTTCTCAGATTAACCTCTCCAACCTGACGGTTGAAAAGATCTGATTGCAGCGCGAAGCACAACACATTATGGCCGTAACTTTTTATCGAACAAAGTTGCGGCCATTTTTTAGCCGCGCCTGCTGATTTTTCTCGAAATTAAGCGGTATCTTTGCAGCCGCCGATGGATAGTACGGACACTCGAATGGCAACTGCCTCGAATTATTTGACTACAAACAAATCAGCACATACTTTTTACTATTAATGATATGGGAAGACACTACGCTAATGACAATTGGCTGAATGAAATGGCCAAGACGGACGAGTACGCCTGCCGCGATCTCGCAACCGAAGTAGACGAGATGACTGACGGGCGGCAGACCTATAATGCAGTCTTCGGATTCTTGCCGGGCGGCACTTCGACCCGGCCTCGTAACGTCTCGATTGCTTCGTTAATGAGGCTGTACTGCGCCGAACGAAGCGGACACAAGGAGGACGCACGGCGTGAAATAAAACTCCGTTTTCATTACCTGGATTATACGATTCAGAAAAAGATTTTGCGGCTGTTTCTGGACGGCTCGAAGCAAGACAGATTGTTCTGTTTCAAGCAAATAAGGCATAGCTGGGATAAGGTGTTCGAGCCGAAACTTGTTGAGCTGTGGGAGATGCACTGCGAGCCGGAGTGTGCTAATCTTTTGGTCAAGTACGGCAATATCGACTATGTACGCCGGCATCAAGAGGAGTTGGCTAAATCGGCAGGGTATTATCCTACCGGCAAAAGGCTGGCGCTCGAGGACAGAAATTTTGTCATCGAAAAGGAAAAGTTGGAGGGTCCGGCTATGTATGTCCGGCTGTTGTATGAAACCAAACGCACTATCGGAACGGACGAAGCGACGGACATCTTATGGCGGACTATTGATCGGTCGCTGCTGCAAGGCATACGTCATCAATGCAATATTGCGCCGTACTTTCTTGTATACGACGGTCGTTTGGACAGCGATGGATTGCCGCTCGAAACAATTGTGCCGTCCATCGTATGGGACGACAATGTAATGGAGTGCATGCGCTACCTGTATCACATTGCGCCGAAGGCTGTTGTGGCCGAAGCATTGCGCCGGGACATGGAAGTGCGCAAATTGTTTTATCGTCTTGTCGGCGGAAAGTGCTACAACAATTCAAGTGATCCGAGTGCGGATAGGCGGCATGATATGCAGATGTTTTGCAAATTGGCTTACGCGATGTTTCCCGAAGATAAGCGAAAGTATGCCGCCGAAAACGACTGCCGGACAGATACATCCGGCCTTTATGCAGCGTCTTGGGATAATTGTGGTTGCCACGAAGATGAATCGAGCTTATTGGATTGGAGAGTTTATGCCAACCGTTCGAGCACAAATCTACTTGAGACCATCCGGGAATATCGTCTGACCGAAGAAATGACGCCGGAGGAATGGAAAACTCTTTACATCGAAAAAAACATACCGAATAACTCGGCTTTCACGTTACTTTCCAAACGATTAAGCCTCGAACCTGACTGCCCAAGCCGGGAGGAGTTTATCACAAAGTTGCTGAGCTGATGGTCGTGTTTTAGTCGTGGTGTCTGATGTAAGTTTGTTCAAACTTGTAGACCTTGGATAATGGTGCAAAATTAGTCGTTTTCGACATATAGGTCGGATTTTGCTGATTTTGACGGGAAGTTGATTATTAAGCGGCAGTATAATAAGATTATAGCATATAGACCGAAAAGTGCGACGTTCCAAGTCGTTTTGATGACGGAACGCCGCATATTTTGGACTAATTGGAGGCAGATGCCGCTCAGGGCTTGTTGTTGCAGGTGATGGTGAGGGTGGTTATCTTGCCGGCGGCAATGATGTCGTTCTCGTTTCGGCCGCTACGGAAGGCATCGATGAGGGAGTAGGTCTTGTCGCCGTTGATGCGGATGTATTCTACATTGGAAAGGTGGACAATCTTTCCCGAGCCGGAGACGTTGGAGAGTTCGTCAGGTACCACGGCTGCCTGCCAGAATGTGCCTGAGGCGGTCACGTGTTTCTTGGTCTTGATGTATCCGTAACCGCCGAATGGGCGCACGTGGAATCCTCGTTCCTTTGTGATGCGGACGCCGGCCTGCTTCTTGCTGTCAAACTCGATGGTCTTGACTTCGTCGGCATATGGCCCGGTGACGTATACGCGCAGTATGCCCAGGCCGTTGTGGAAGTTGAAGTCTACCTGACCTTGGTCTTTTGCAACGGTTGCGGTGTCGGATATGAGCAGGTATTTAAGCCCTTCGGTTTGGTCTGTGATGTCGAAGGTGTTGGGCGTGAATGCGATATATTTGTTGACTTCGAGGTCACGGTAGGCCATAATGGGCTTGTTGATTTGGACTTTCTTCCGGCCGTCAGGGTCTGTCACCAGGGTGATTTCGCCGATGCCGTCCGGTTGTGCTTGTACGCAGTCTGCTGCATCGTCGCTGAGTTCGCGCACGATGAATGTCTCTGTTCCGTTCCATTCGAGCAGGGTTGCCGATAGGTCATCGTTTTCGGTCATCCTTGACCCCGGTTTGCCGTTCCAGGGTGTCTCGGTGTAGTCCGCGAGGGTTATGTTGCCGACCTCTAAGGCGTATCGGGGCCGTTCGTTGGCTGTCGGCTCGTCCGAGGCGCAGGATACTGCCAATGTGCATACCGGCAACGCCGTCAGGGATAATGCTATGTATCGTATGGTCTTTTTCATCTGCTTGATGTTGTGCTTATTGTCACTACATTTTTGTGGCCTATATCGCGGCATTAAATCGTGAGCGAATAGTCGTTGCTGTTCTTGGCCCACGGCATAGATGTTGTCGTAACTTCGACATCATCCTTGCTGCTGCCGTTGATGGTGATATTGAATGTATAGACATATCCGCTCTTAAACTCGAACTCCGAGGCGGTGACAAATTTGGACAGGTCGATATTGTGCGTTATTTGCGGACCGACGCCCGGTACGGGACGGTATTCCATCATAATGAACGGCTTGTTGGTGGCCCGTTTTTGTGCAACGATTATTGTTTCATACGAATATGCGGCCTCCTCGGTCACCGAACCCCATTTGACGGTGTTTGCCGGATCCAGCCCCTTGTGTGGGGGTGTCTTGTACTTGGTGTTGTATGACTTGATGAGGTCAAGGGTTATCTTCTTGTCGCTTTTGTTCACCGTGTATTCGGCGGTCTGGTCGATGTCTCGGAGTAGGACGTGCCAACAGTATTGGTACAGGTTCTTGATGTACGGGGTGTTGCGGATGTTGACTACGACTTTGACCTGGGTGTGGTAGAAATCGAGTTTACGACCGTCGCGACCGATGTCGTTGGAATAGGCGAGCATGAGGTCGTCGCTGATAGTGGATGAGTGGCAGGTAGTCCACATGATTGTGTCTCCTACGGGATAGTAGCGGTTGGGGAAGCGCCCGATGACTTCGATTTTCCCGCCCGGCTTGACTATGAAGGGGTTGGAGGATGTGAGCAGCGCTATGGATGCGTTGTCCAGTGTGTCGGAGACGATATATTTGCGTAGTGCGCCGTTGGCCTGTATTGCCACGCCGCCGGTGTCCACTTCCAGCCATGCTGTGCGCGAGCTGATTGTACCTTCGACGCTTATATTGAGGCCGAGACCATTGGCAATAAACTCGAGGGGTGTGCCTGCGATGTCCTGCGGCTCGCTGTCTTCTGATGCACAAGCGACGAATAACACCGCCGGCATTATGCCGCCGAGTATGGCATAGATATATTTCTTGATGCTTTTGTTCATGTCCGTTTGTATGTCCGTTGTTTGGATATGAGTGTTGTTCGGTGTCGTTGGAGCAATCAAAGCTCGGCAAAGTGTTCGCCGCCGTCATCCCAGTCCTTTTGGGTGGCGATGAGGCTTAGCTCGGAAGGCTTGATGGTGACGGTGTATGTATAGACGCGATTGCGTTTTAGCACACCGAACAGCGAGCCGTTGCTTTGATATGTTTTGCCGTTGATTGTCAGTGTGAGATCGGAACCGGATACCGTCTGCGGGGCTACGATTGCCGTATAGACTACCGCCTGCTCG
>OQVL01000721.1_pt1 | contig 18386 bp, 17 predicted proteins | sample 1691501 | NCBI WGS metagenome assembly OQVL01 (sample SAMN03418253, study PRJEB22391) | human gut metagenome | biome: human-gut; feature: organic feature; material: feces | host: Homo sapiens | place: Tanzania | collected 2013-01 | reverse complement strand
GGGAGAGGAAACCGAGCGCAACGTCGGTGTGCCCACTGGCGCAAGAGCGAGATGACCGGCTCGACGGTCGCCTTCCCGTGGGCGACGCCCATCTTCAAGTACGGCGTGGCGTTCTGCACCGCCGTTGCCCTCGGGCAGTTCCTCTACTATTTCCTCTTCGGCCAGTACCGCTCGAGCGGCAACGATTCCCTGCCCGGCACGATCCTCTGCATGGCGGCGGCGGGGCTTGTGGGCTACTTTGCCGCCGAGATGCTCATCAAAAAGAGCTTCCGCGTCTTCCGCACGGGTGCAAAGGGCGCAGCCATCGTCGCGCTTGCTCTTGTGCTGCTCGGCGTTGCGATGAGCTTCGACCTCACGGGCTATGAAAAGCGCGTGCCGGACGAGAGTGAGATCGAATCTGCCTTTTACACCTTCTCCGGCATGACGGACGTCACGACCGACGACGCCGATACCATCCGCCGCCTCACCGCGGCGCACCAGGCCATCGTCAAAAACCGGAACGAGCAGGCGCGCATCGCAGACGCATGGGACGCGGATACGCTCTCCCAGAGCGATTATGACGACATCGAACCCTTCTCCCTGCGCCTGACCTACTACCTCAAGGACGGCTCGCAGCTCTCGCGCTCCTATTCACTCTATCTGCGGAGAAGCGACCTCACCGTGCCCTCGTCCGCCACGGCGCGCGTGAACGCGCTCTATATGTGCAGAGAGTCCGTGCTCCGCCGCGTCCTCGGCTACGGCTACGAGCACCTCGGCGACACGCCGCGCTTCCTCGACAGCTACTGCTATTACGATGAGAAATCCAACACAAAGGACTATGCCCTCACCGCCGCGCAGGCCGAACAGGTCTACGCCGCGCTGATGCAGGACGTTCAGGATTCCGATAATGGCGGCAGCGACATCTTCGCCGTGCAGGAAGACCAGTACGCTTCCCCCACCTCCTTCTCGCTTGAACTGTACTTTGAGTCCACCAATGAAAAAGGCCGCCCGGAGGTGTATACGCTCGCCCCCAATGTGAACGGCTCAACGCCCAACACCCTGCAAGTACTTTATTCATCCCTGCGCCGTTGTGAATATCCTTGTCGATCTGGGCTTCGACGACGTATCGACGCTCGTCGCGGCGTTTTTGCACGACGTCCTGGAAGACACGCCCGTAACCGCCGACGAACTTGAACAAAAGTTTGGCAAAGAAGTGCTGGAACTTGTGGAAGGCGTCACGAAACTTGACAAAATCAAATTCGTGTCGGCGGAAGACGAGCAGGCGGAAAACCTTAGGAAAATGTTTTTTGCGATGGCGAAAGATTACCGCGTCATCATAATTAAACTTGCCGACCGTTTGCACAATATGCGTACTCTCGACGCGCTGAAACCCGAAAAACAAATCAAAATCGCAACGCAGTCGCTGAAAATTTATGCGCCGCTTGCCGGACGACTTGGTTTAAGTTTCGTCAAGTGCGAGCTGGAAGACCTTGCGATGCGTTATCTTTATCCCGACGATTATTACGAACTTGTCGAGTTTATAAAGACGAAATCCAAAGAACGCCAACAGTTTATCGAGAAAATTTGCGACGAGCTGAAAGCGAAACTTCAAGAACTCGGCATCGAGGGCGAGGTCAACGGCAGGCAAAAACACCTTTACGGCATTTACAAAAAAATGCTGAAACAAGGGAAGAATATCGAGCAGATTTACGACATATCCGCAGTCCGCGTCATCGTCAACGAGGTGCAGGATTGTTATACGGTGCTTGGCGCGATTCACACGATGTGGATGCCGCTCCCGGGGCGTTTCAAGGACTATATCGCAATGCCGAAACCCAACGGATATCAGTCGCTGCACACGACGGTTATCACGAAGTTTAAGGAAACTTTTGAAATCCAGATCCGCACGTACGAAATGCATCGCATTGCGGAATACGGCATCGCGGCGCACTGGAAATATAAGGAAGGAAAAACCGGCGCGACCAAAATCGACGACCAGATCAACTGGCTTCGCGAAGTTATGGACACCCAGCGCGAATCGTCGGACAGCCACGAATTTCTGGAAAATATCGAAGGCAACGTTTTCACCGACGAAGTTTACGTTTTCACGCCGAAAGGAAAAGTGCTGAATCTGCCTGTCGGCAGCACGACCGTCGACTTTGCCTATGCAATCCACAGCGCGGTCGGAAACAAGTGTATCGGCGCGAAGGTCAACGGAAAAATCGTGCCGCTCAACACCGTGCTCAACACCGGCGACATCGTTGAAATTCTCACGACGAATTCCGGCAAAGGTCCAAGCCGCGACTGGATTAAATTCGTAAAAACCGCATCGGCGCGCACGAAAATCCGTCAATACTTCAAAAAGGAAATGAAGGAAGAAAATATCAAGCGCGGCAAAGATATGCTTGAACGCGAGGCAAAACGCCGCGGATATAATCTTTCTGAACTTTTAAGCACGGCGGGGCTCAATTATATTATGAACCGCTACACGCTGTCGTCGATTGACGATTTGTACGCTTCGGTCGGCTTCGGAGGCCTTACGACAAACCAGATTATCGTCAAACTTATCGACTACTTCAAGCGTGATTTGCTGTCGAAAAACCCGGTTGCGGAAATTAAAACCACCTCGACGACGGGAAAAAGTTCGTCGGGAAACGGCGTCCTTATCAGGGGCTACGACGACTTTCTGGTCAGGCTTTCGCACTGTTGCAATCCCGTGCCGGGCGATAAAATCGTCGGATACGTGTCGCGCGGGCGCGGCGTTTCGGTGCACTGCGTCGATTGTCCCAACGTCAAAAATATGGAGCCCGAAAGGCTTATCGAGGCAAAATGGGACGACGTAATCAGTCAGAACTTCCTTGCCTCGCTGAAAATTTATTGCGAAAACAAGGGCGGTATTCTTGCGGCAGTCACGACGATTATTTCCAATATGAAAATATCGATAACGGGCGCGTTTGCGCGCTCGGACAACGACAACGGCACCGCGGAAATCACCGTTATGCTGGAAGTCAAAAGCACGGATCAGGTCGAAGACGTCATCAAAAAACTGAAAACTTTGCCGGAAGTCATCGACGTACACAGATAAAATGAGATGTATTATTCAGCGGGTAAACCGCGCAAGCATAGTAATTAACGGAAAAAGCGGCGGGCAAATCGGAAAAGGATTGCTCGTCCTTTGCGCGTTTTCGGACGGCGACGACGAGAAAACCGTCGATTATTGCGTGGAAAAAATCGCAAACCTGAGGATTTTCGAGGACGAAAACGGAAAACTGAACCTTTCCGTGCTTGACGTAAAAGGAAACGTTATGGTCGTTTCAAACTTCACGCTTTACGCCGACACCAGAAAAGGCAGGCGACCGTCTTTCGATAAATCGGCGCGCCCCGAAATCAGCAAGCCATTGTACGACCTTACCGTCAAAAAGTTTTCGGATATTTTTGAAAACCTTGTGACGGGCGAGTTTGGCGCGGATATGCAGATTTCGTTTGAAAACGACGGCCCCGTCACGCTTATCGTGGAGAAAGAAAATGAGTAACTGCGTTATAAGAAGGTTTGTTCAGGGCGAATTGCAAACGAACACTTACGTCGTGAGTAACGCCAACAAGTGCTTTATCGTCGATCCGACGGGCAATCCCGCACCCATCGAAGAATATGTGAAAGCAAACGGGCTGTCAATCGACGGCTTAATCGTCACGCACGGACACTTCGACCATACCGAACTTGTGAAATATTTTAAGGAACAGGGCGTGAAAGCGTACATAGGGGAAAACGACGACAAAATGCTGTCGAATAAGTCGAACCTTGCGCTTGCGATGGGGATTTACGACTTTCCTTATACTTCCGCCGACGTAAGACTTAAAGACGGCGAGGTTTTCACGCTTGCCGACGTTGAAATAAAAGCAATCGAAACGGCAGGGCATACCGCGGGCGGAATGACGTATATCGTCGACGCGGCAAACGCAATGTTTACGGGCGACACGCTGTTCAAGTTGAGTTACGGCCGCACCGATTTTTACGGCGGCGATTTTAAGGAATTGCTGAAAAGCGTCAGGAAACTTTTTGAAATAAACAAAGATTACGACGTATATCCCGGACATGGCGATTTTACAACTTTGAATTACGAAAAGAAGAATAACCCTATTTTTTTTGAAGAATAAATGAAAAATCTTTCGGTTTTTGTAAACTCGGTCAATAAAAACGAACTTATGGAAATGGTGCGTGCGTATCAGGCGTACGTCAATTTTTCGTATGAAAAAACCGATGGCTTCGACGAATATTTTTACAGTGACGAGATAACCGACGACAAAATTATAATTACGTCGACGATTTGCGGAAGAACCACCGTCGAGGAATACGATTTGCAGGGCGACACGCTGAACAAGAAAAAATTCGCGCGGCGTTTCGGAAAAAGGTCGATTTACAAAACGCTGAAAGAGTATTCGGGCGAGTGGCTGCCGTACGGCTGTCTGACCGGCGTGCGCCCGACGAAACTTTACGCCGAACTTTTAAGAGAAGGTATCGACGCAAAAGGGGAGTTTACCGGGTTTTTCGACGTAACGCCCGAGAAAGTCGAGCACGTCGCAAGGATTGTAAAAAATCAGGAAAAACTGCTGAAAATCGGAAAAGACGAAGTCGACGTGTTTGTGAATATCCCGTTTTGTCCGACACGATGCGCTTATTGCAGTTTTGTTGCGGTTTCGATGAAACAACTCAGAAAATACCTTGAAAGTTACGTTGAAACGCTGAAAAACGAGATAAGTATTATAAAAAACGTCATAAACGAGAACAATTTCACGGTCAGAGCCGTGTATTTCGGCGGAGGTACGCCGACGTCGATTCCCGTCCCAATGCTCAAAAGCCTTATCGACCTTTGCGATTTCAAGGCAAAGGAGTTTACCGTCGAGGCGGGACGTCCCGACACGCTAACGAGTGAAGTCCTCGATATGATGGCGGATACCGCCGTCACGAGAATTTCCGTAAATCCGCAGACTTTCCACGACAAAACGCTGAAACTTATCGGACGGGCGCACACCGTCGATGACACGTTAAGGGCGTACGACCTTGCGAAAAATTACGATTTTATCGTAAATATGGATTTAATCGCGACGCTCCCCGGGGAAAACTTTGACGATTTCAAGTATTCCGTCGATAAGGCGATAAGCCTTAATCCCGAAAACGTCACGGTGCACAATTTAAGCCTGAAACGCGGCAGCGTCCTGACCGAATCGCATTACGAACCGCTTAATCTCAAAGACGCCGAAAAAATGATCGATTATTCGGTAAGCGCGCTGACGGACGCGGGTTACAAACCTTATTATATGTATCGTCAGAAGTACAACACCGGAAACCTTGAAAACAGCGGCTACGCAAAGCCCGGTACCGAGTGCGTTTACAACGTCGATATTATGGAAGAAAACTGCAATATCCTTGCGGCGGGCGCGGGCGCGATTTCAAAACGGCTTTTCAGGGAAGAAAACCGCATCGAGCGTCTTGCCGACGTCAAAGACGTGAAAGGATATATCGAACGCGCCGAAACTTTAAGGGAAAGACACGAAAAATTTTGGAAAAAGTAGGCGTTTTCGGTTTACATAAAAATATTTTTATGATAATATTCTTCTCGTACCTTTCGCAACGTTTATCTAAATCTCCGCAGATATACTTTGCCTAAGGCGAATTATTTATCCACCGAAGGAGGCAAAACAATGGATAAGGAAACCAAACAAAAAATTATTTTGGACAACGCAAGGTCGGAAGGCGACACCGGTTCACCCGAAGTACAAATCGCGCTTCTCACCGCTCGTATCAACGAACTCACCGCGCATCTCGCGACGCACAAGAAAGACCACCACAGCCGCAAAGGTTTGTTGATGATGGTCGGTCAACGCCGCAACATGCTCAACTATCTTAAAAGCAAAGACATCGAAAGATACCGCGCTATCGTTAAGAAGTTGGAACTCAGAAAGTAATTTTTTCGGGGCGTGCTTTTGCGCCCCGTTTTTTTTGAAAAAAAACATAAAAAACGTAAATTTGGACTTCTTGCGGGAATTGCGGAAGTCTTTGGAGGACAGAGTATATGGAAAGAAAAATTTTCAAAACCGAAATCGGCGGACGCGAAGTCTCCGTTGAAATCGGCGCGTACTGCGGTCAGGCAAACGGCAGTTGTCTCATAAGATGCGGCGAAACCGTCGTCCTTACCAATGCTACGATGGCAAAAACACCCCGTGACGGAATCGACTTTTTCCCTCTCGGCGTTGACTTCGAAGAAAAAATGTTCGCAGTGGGCAAAATCCCCGGCGGCTTCAAAAAGAGAGAAGGCAGACCTTCCGATAAGGCGATACTTACGTCGCGTCTTATCGACCGTCCCATTCGTCCCTTGTTCCCGAAGGGCTGCTTGAATGACGTCGCAGTCGTCGCAACCGCGCTTTCGGTTGACAAAGAAATCCCGCCCGAGGTATTCGGCATGCTTGGCAGCTCGATCGCGCTCAGCATTTCCGACATTCCTTTCGCAGGCCCCACGGCGTCGGTCGTCGTCGGATACGTTGACGGCAAATATATCATCAACCCCACGCCCGCGGAACGCGAAAAGAGCAAACTTCATCTGAGCCTTGCGGGCACGAAAGACGCAATCATGATGGTCGAGGCGGGCGCAAACATCATTTCCGAAAAAGAAATGCTTGACGCAATCCTGTTCGGCCACGAAGAAATCAAGAAAATCATCACCTGGATCGAAGGTATTCAGGAAGCGTGCGGAAAAGCAAAACAGGAAGTTCATCTCTATCTCCCCAGCGACGAAGTCAAGGCGGCTGTTTTCGAGTGGGCAGACAAAAAGATGGATTACGTCCTCGATACGTTTGACCGTACCGAACGCGAAGCCCGCGACGACGCTCTGAATAAGGAAGCGATTGAGCACTTCGCAGACATTTTCCCCGACGATTTAAGTTCTGTCGGCGACGCGCTTTACGCTTTGAAGAAAGTCAAAGTCCGCGCGAAAATCCTTGACAAAGGTATTCGTCCCGACGGTCGTTCGCTCACCGAAATTCGTCCTATCTGGTGCGAACACGGCATTTTGCCGAGAGTTCACGGCAGCGCGGTATTCACCCGCGGACAAACCCAGGCTTTGACGACTTGCACGCTCGGCACGATTTCCGAAGTGCAGAAACTCGAAGGTCTTGACGACGACAATTACAAGAGATATATGCATCACTACAACATGCCCCCGTATTCGACCGGCGAAGCGAAACCCGCAAAATCGCCCGGACGTCGCGAAATCGGACACGGCGCACTTGCAGAACGCGCGCTTGAACCCGTCCTTCCCGACGAACTCGAATTCCCGTATGCAATCCGTACGGTATCGGACATTCTGAGCAGCAACGGCTCGACTTCTATGGCGAGCGTATGCGGCAGCACGATGGCTCTTGAAGACGCAGGCGTACCTATTAAGGCTCCCGTCGCAGGTATCGCAATGGGACTTATCAAGGACGACGAAACCGGCAGAGTCGCTATCATGAGCGATATTCAGGGACTTGAAGACTTCCTTGGCGATATGGACTTCAAGGTTGCAGGCACGAAAGACGGTATCACCGCAATCCAGATGGATATCAAGATTAAGGGCATCAACGAAGAAATCCTTCGCACCGCTTTGGAACAGGCTCGTCAGGGCAGGCTCTTCATCCTTAACAAGATGGCGGAATGCATCGCGGAACCGAAGAAAGAACTTTCGAAATACGCGCCCAAGATTATCCGCTTCAACATCGATCCCGACAAGATTAAAGACGTCATCGGATCGGGCGGAAAAGTTATCAACAAGATCATCGACGAAACCGGCGTCAAAATCGACATCAGCGACGACGGAATGGTATTTATCGCTTGCGAAGACATCGACCGCGCAGAACGCGCAAAGGCAATCGTCCTTGCAATCGCGAAAGATCCCGAGGTCGGCGACGTGTTTGAAGGTCCCGTTGTACGTATCCTTCAATTCGGCGCATTCGTCAACATCGCTCCCGGCAAAGACGGCATGATTCACATTTCGAAACTTTCCGACAAGCGCGTCGAAAAGGTTGAAGACGTCGTGAACATCGGCGACAGAGTAAAAGCGGAAGTCATCAAGGTTATGAAAGAGGGCGACAAGACCAAAATCGACCTTAAACTTCTGGAAATTTTGAATAAATAAGTTCAAAATTGCTTGACAATAAAATATAATATTGATATTATTAGTCCGCAAGTAGAAATTACCTTTCTCACCGACAGCAATCAGGCTCACCGGTTCTTACTAAAAAGTCAATCTTTTGTAAGGGTAGTTTCTGTTTGCGGAAACTACCTTTTTTTTGCATTATAATGCGCTTGGCGCAAGGAGGATAATTTTATAAAACCGGATAAATCCACGCAAATTAACGAGCAAATCCGCGATCCTGAAATCAGGGTTATCGGCTCAAACGGCGAGATGCTTGGCATTATGTCCAGCAGAAGCGCTCTTGAACTCGCAGCCGACCAAGGTCTTGACCTTGTGAAAATTTCACCGACTGCCGTTCCGCCCGTGTGCAAAATTATCGATTACGGAAAATATCTTTTCGACCAGAAAAAGCGCGAAAAAGAGGACAGCAAAAAACAAAGCGTTGTCGAACTTAAAGAAATTCAACTTTCGGCGACAATCGACGTCGGGGATATGAAAACGAAAGCCAACCAGACCGCAAAGTTTTTGTCAAAAGGCAACAAAATCAAAATCGCTTTGCGCTTAAAAGGCAGACAAATGCAACATTCCGACCTCGCTTTCGAAGTCGTTTCCGAATTCCTGCAAATGCTGGAAGAAGGCAGTTACAAGGTGGATAAACCCGCCAAACTCGAAGGACGTATCATCTCCACGACGATAAGTCCCGTCAACAACAAAAAGTAATAACTTTATATAATCATTGGAGGACAGAAATATGCCTAAACAAAAAACCAGAACTACTGTCGCCAAGCGTTTTACCGTTACCAAATCCGGTAAGGTTAAAAGCAGCAAAATGGGCAGAAGGCACATCTTAACAAAGAAAAGCACCAAAAGAAAGCGCAATTTGAGAAAAGGTTACTACCTTGAAGGACAAGTCGCCAACAACATCAAACGTCAATTGCCGTACTAAGTCGGAGGTATAGAATATGAGAATTAAAAGAGGCGTCAACGCCGTTAAAAAACGCAGAAAAATCTTGAAACAAGCCAAAGGCTACTGGGGCGGCAAGTCCAAACTTTACCGCGTAGCTCGCCAGGCTGTTATGAAATCGCAAAACTACGCTTACGTCGGACGTAAAGCCAAAAAACGCGATTTCCGCAAACTTTGGATTGCTCGTATCAATGCAGCCGCTCGTATGAACGATATGTCTTACAGCACGCTCATTCACGGCTTGAAAGTCGCAGGTATCGACCTTAACCGCAAGGTTCTTGCAGACATCGCCGTCAACGACGCGCCCGCTTTCACCGCTCTTTGCGAAAAAGCGAAAGCAGCATTGAACGCTTAATTAAAAACAAAAATAACCCTGCATATGCAGGGTTATTTTTTTACCGGAAAAACGAATATTGTCGAAAAACGTCGTAAACGCACGCGAAGATCTTGCATATAATAAATCGCTTGCTTACGCATTTTGAATATGATATACTGTTTTTAATTGATAAATTAAGAAAAACAAGGGTATTTATGACAAAAATCGTACTTGATTGTTACGGCGGCGACAACGCCCCGGAAGAAATAGTAAAAGGCGCGCTTGACGCACTTGACCGAGACTCTGACCTTTCTCTTGTGCTTACGGGAAAGGAAGACGTTCTGAAAACGCTTGTAACGAGAAATTCCGACCGCATCGAAATCATCGACGCACAAGACGTCGTTACGAACGACGACGTACCCACCGACGCAATCCGCAAAAAAACCGAAAGCAGTATGGTGAAAGCCTTTGACGCGCTGAAAAACCGCGACGATATCGGCGGCATCGTGTCGGCAGGCTCGACGGGCGCGTTGCTTACCGGCGCGTTTCTGAAAATCGGAAGAATCAAAGGGATATCCCGTCCCGCAATGGCGGCGTTGCTCCCGACGGTCGACGGCAATAACGAAGGCGTGGTGCTGTGCGATTGCGGCGCGAATGTCGATTGCAAGCCGCAAAACCTTTTGCATTTTGCGATTATGGCAGACGCGTATTACAAAATCACGACGGGAAAAAACGACGCAAGAGTCGCGCTTTTGTCAAACGGCACGGAAGACAAAAAAGGTTCGGAACTCAATCACGAGGCGTTTTTGTTGCTTAAAGACAGCAAACTGAACTTTCTCGGCAATATGGAAGCGCGGGATATTATTTCCGGCAAATACGACGTCGTCGTTGCGGACGGCTTCAACGGAAATATCGCGTTGAAGAGTCTGGAAGGCGCGGGACTTTCCATTTTCAAAATGCTGAAAGACAATATTAACGCCGGCGGACTCCGTGCGAAAATCGGCGCGCTTTTATTGAAACCCGCACTCAGAAAACTGAAACACACTATGGACGTCAACGAAAAGGGCGGCGCGGTATTTTTGGGCGCAAATAAAGTCGTTGTGAAAATCCACGGAAGCTCCAAGGCTCGCTCGGTTACGGTCGGGCTGTTGCAGGCTGCGAACCTTGCGCGGCGCGATATTACCGGCGCGATAAGGGACGCGCTTTCCGATTACGAGGTTGAAAATGCTTGAAAGTTTTTCGGAAGTCGAAGACATCATCGGATACAAATTTAAGGACAAAAACCTGTTAATTCGCGCTTTTACGCACAATAGCGGCGTAAAAAAGGGCACAAAACGTTCATATCAGAATCTTGAGTTTTTGGGCGACAGCATACTTTCGTTCGTCATTGCCGAGGCGTTGATGAAACGACACCCGTCGTTTGACGAGGGACAACTCACCCGTATGCGCGCGGCAATCGTCAGCGAAAAACCCCTTGCCGAAACCATAAAAAAGACCGGACTTAACGAGTTTCTGATTATGGGCGAATCCGAGACGAAAATGGGCATAAACCGAAATTCGTCGGTGATGGGCGACTTGTTTGAGTCGATTGTCGGCAGCATTTACCTCGACGGCGGCATCAAAAACGCAAAAAATTTCATTCTGAAATTTCTGGAACCGAAAATCAGGCTTAGCGAATGCAACAACAATAATTTTTACGATTATAAGTCGATGCTCAACGAGTTTGCGGGGAAACACTCGCTTGCCGTAAGATACGAAGACGCACTGAACGATGAAAGCGCGCTGCAAAAACAAAAGTTTGAATTTATCGTCTATATCGACGGCGAAGAAATGGGCAAAGGCGCGGGCGGCAGCAAAAAAGAAGCCCAGCAAATGGCGGCGAAAGTCGCGTACAAAAAATTGATAACGAATAAATAATTTAAGGGACTTAAATTACTTTTCAATCTCCTATATTTTGTGTTATAATAATCAGGTATCACAAGATATAGGAGATTTTTTGTGAGTTTTCAAAAAATGGAATTGCAGGGGTTCAAATCCTTTGCAGACAAGACGGAAATTACTTTTCAGGACGGTATCACCGTCATCGTCGGACCGAACGGCTGCGGCAAATCCAACGTTGCGGAAGCGGTAAAATGGGTTCTTGGCGATCAACGCCCCTCGGCGATGCGCGGAAAGTCGATGACCGACGTTATTTTTAAGGGTACGGAAGCGCGCCGTTCATTGTCGTACGCCGAAGTCAATTTGTATTTCGACAACAAAAACCGCATTTTCCCGATCGAGTCGGACGACGTGGTTTTAGGACGAAAAATCGACAGAAGCGGCGTCGGCGAATACTTTATCAACAAGCAGAAATGCCGCCTTAAAGACGTCATCACGCTTTTGCACGACACCGGTATCGGCCGCGAAGGTTACAGCATCGTCGGACAAGGTCGCGTCGCGCAGATTATTCAGGCGAAACCCATCGACAGGCGCAGTATCTTTGAAGAAGCAGCGGGCATCGCCAACTTCAAGGCGCAAAAGGACGAGACCGAAAGAAAACTCGACCGCGCCAACGAAAGCCTTGCGCGCGTAAAAGACATTTTGCACGAACTGGAACTTCGGCTTGAACCGCTGGCAAAGCAAGCCCGCGCGACCGAAAAGTACAACGCTCTTTATCAGGAACTTAAAGACGCCGAAATCAATTACTTTATTTATCGTTACGAAAACAACAAATCCGTTGTCGACGCCATCACGGAAAAACTCCAAAAAATCATTCTGGACACCGTGAAGTTTGAACAGGAATATCAGGAAAACGAGACTAATTACGAGAAATATAAGGATATTATCGCAAAAATCGACGAAGAAATTTCGGTTCTGAACGCGGAACTTCTGAAACTTAACGTCGGGCTTGCGACTGCCGAGGGCGAAAGTAAGTTGTACGCAGAGCGCGCCTTGTCCGTCAGCAACGAAATCAAACGTCTGGAACAGGAAGAAGAAATCAAAAAGGATGAACTTGACGGGAAGTCAAAGGAACTTGTCGATAAAGTCACCGAAAAGGAAGTAAAAACCGGCTCTCTTGAAAAGTTGGAGGCGGAACTCAAAGACGTTACCGAAAAGTACAACGCCGTCACCGAAAAACTCTCCGACGACGAGAGAGCAAGGGAAATCTCGCAAAGAAACCTTGTGCTTACCGCGGAAGAACTGGGAAATATCAAGGCGAACCTCGGAAAATACATTGCAGAGCGCGATATGAGCGCGAAACGCCTTGAATTTTTGAAAGGCACGTTAAAGGACAAAAAGGCGTCGCTTGACGAAGAATACGTCGCAAATTCCGTGCTCGAAGGCAATATCACCGTCGCAAAAAACAAAATCGCGTCGCTGGATATGACACTTAACGAGGCGAACAACGCATACTTTGACAACGTCGAAACCCTCAAAAGTTTCAACGAAGACAAAAATAAATTCACAAACCGCATCACCGCGCTTGAAACAAAGCATATGCTTGCGGTGCAAGCGAAAGAAAGTTACGACAGCTTCGGTCGCGCGATTCAACTTCTTATGTCGGATATGAAGGTCAATCCGGAACTTAAAAGAAGGTCGCAGGGGCTTGTTGCGGAAATCATCAGAACGCCCGAGGGCATGGAAGTCGCAATGGACGTCGCTTTCGGCAACGGGTTGCGTAACATCGTCACGAACGACGAAGAAGACGCAAAATATATTATCGACTTCTTGAAACGCAAGGGTTACGGACAGGTTACTTTCCAGCCTATCAACGTCATCAGGGGAAGAAAACCCGACGCCGACCAGATGCGCGTGCTGAAAGAACACGGCGTCATAGGCTTTGCCGCCGACCTTATCGAATACGAAAGCAGGTTCGAAGGGGTTATCCGCGGCATGCTCGGAAACACGCTTGTCGTGAACAACCTTGACACCGCAATCGGCATTTCCAAGATGTATCGCTATACTTTCAAAATCGTTACGCTTGACGGCGACTTTATCGCCGCGCACGGTGCGATCACGGGCGGCAGCAGGAAACCCGACGTTGCAAATATTTTGGCAAAAGACCGCGAAATCGCCGAAATTAAGGCGAATTTGGACAAAGCACGCCGCGATTTTGACAATATCGTTCAAATGTGCAACGAGGCGGAACGCGAAAAAGTTCTTGCCGAAAAGACGATAAAAGACACCGAGGCGGAATTATCCGCGCTTAAAATTCAGCTTTCCGTCACCGAAGAAAAGTTTAACAAATCCAAAGAAAGCATTCAGTCGGCAGAAAGCGAAATCAAGGCGCAAGCCGATGAAATCCAAAGCCTTTCGGACATCGTCCGCGACACCGAAGAAAAGTTGAAACTTGCCGACAAAATGGAAAGCGACATCAAGGCTCAGCGCGAAAACGCCGACGCCGAAAACGCGCAGTCCAAATCCGTTACCGACGAAAACAAAAAGTTGCAGGCGGAACTTAACGACAAGCTTATGTCGGTGCGCCTTGACGTGACGAAAACCAAGACCGATATCGACCAGACCGACCTTGACATTTCACGACTCAAAAAGGAATGTCAGAGCATAAGCAATCTGCTCCTTGATATATCCGCGTCGCTCACGACCAACCGCGCAAGTCTGAAACAGATCGAAGACGCCGGCAAACGCAAGGCTATAAGCGAAGACGACAGAAGAAAAATCGAGGATATCGAAGGGAAACTCAACGCGTTCAAGGCGACGAAAGCGTCCACGAACGAGGAAATTTCCGTTATCGACGGCAAGCGCGATACGCTCAACAAAACGATTAACGACCTTAAAGAAAAACGCTTTAAGGAAGAAAACAGGTTGGAACAAACCAACAACGAAATCAAATATCTGCACGAGCATATCTGGGAAGAGTACGAGTTGACTTATCAGACCGCGCTTGAATTCAAGAACGAAGAATTTGAAATCAAGGACGCGCAACAGAATATCAGCCGCCTGAAAAAGTCGATTAACGCTTTGGGCGACGTCAACCCGCACGCGATCGAAGAATATAAGGAAGTGTCGGAACGTTTTGAAAACGAAAAGGCGCAATGCGAAGACATCGAAAAAGGCAAAGCCGACCTTATCAAAATCATCGAAGATCTGACGACCGAGATGACGACGAGATTCACCGACGCTTTCAACGAAATCAACGAAAACTTCAAAGAAACGTTCACGGCGTTGTTCGGCGGTGGTCGCGCGAAACTGGAAATCGTGGAAAATCCCAACGGAAATCCGCTGGAATCGGGCATCGAAATCTACGCGCAACCCCCGGGAAAACGCATGCTCAACATTTCGTCCTATTCGGGCGGCGAGCAAACGCTTATCGCAATCGCTATTTTGTTTGCGATTATCAAGATGCGTCCAATGCCGTTCTGCGTGCTGGACGAAATCGACACCGCTTTGGACGACGCGAACGCAGGATTGCTTGCAAAGTATCTGAAACATTTTTCGGAACGCACGCAATTCATCATCATTTCGCACAGAAAACCGACGATGGAAATCGCGGACAACATTTTCGGCGTATCCATGGAAGAGCGCGGCGTATCGACGCTTTTGTCGGTCAACTTGTCCGAAGCGTTGAAGTACGCAACGAAGGAGAACTGACAATATGGGATTTTTCAGCAAACTTAAAGAAGGTCTTAAAAAGACGAAAGACAATATCGGCAAAAAGATTTTCGCGGCGTTTTCGGGACGCGCTCTCGACGACGACTTTTACGAGGAACTTGAAGAAGCGATGCTCACCGCCGATATGGGCGTGACCGCAACCGAACAGATTCTTGACGAGTTCAAGGACGAGGTCTATCGCGAAAAAATCACCGATACCGAAAAGGCGAAAAACCTTTTGAAACGTATCATGGTTGACAGCATCAGTTACGACATTCCCGACTATGACTATCCTTTGGTCATCTTGCTTGCAGGCGTGAACGGCGTCGGAAAAACGACGGCAATCGGCAAACTTGCAAACTATTTCAAATCAATCGGGAAAAGTGTCGTTGTGGCTGCCGCGGACACGTTCAGGGCGGCGGCGTCCGATCAACTTGAAGTGTGGGCGGACCGCGCGAACGTCAGAATTATCAAACACAAGGAAGGCAGCGACCCCGCAAGCGTTGTGTTTGACGCGATTTCGTCGGCAAAAGCCAGGGGCGACGACGTTATTCTCGTCGATACCGCCGGACGTCTTCACAACAAGAAAAACCTTATGGACGAACTCAAAAAAATCCACAAGGTCATCATCAGGGAACTGCCGAACGCTGATTATCGCAGCTATATCGTGCTTGACGCGACGACGGGACAAAACGCATTGTCGCAGGTCGAGATTTTCTCGGAAGCAATCGACATCGACGGCATAATCTTAACGAAACTCGACGGCACGGCAAAAGGCGGCGTAGTTATGGCGATTTCCGCTGAACAGGAAATTCCCGTGGTATTCGTCGGCGTCGGAGAAAAAATCGACGACCTTCTTCCGTTTAATCCCGAAGAATTTGTCGATGCTATTTTTGAAAACTGACGATAAACGATTGACAATATAATTATATTTGTTATAATGACTGTAAAGGTAAAAGCCTTTACAGTTGTTTTTTATGATTGATATCGACGAAAAACTTAACGTCAGCGAACTACTGAGGGTTTACGGCGCGCTGCTTACGTCGCATCAGGCGGAGATTATGCGCCAGTATTACGACTGCGACATTTCATTGTTTGAAATCGCGTCCGACCTTGACGTTTCGCGACAGGCTGTAAGAGACGTGCTTGTGAGAAGCGTGAAAACGCTGAAAGACGTCGACAAAAAACTTCGCCTTATCGAAAGGTCTTCCTGCATTCTGGACGCGATAAACGCGGCAAAGGAAGACGCGAAGAAGGGAAACGTCGCCGCTGCGATTGAGCGTCTTGACGACGCCGTCGCGCTTTTGGAGGAGTAATATGGCATTCGACAGTTTGTCGGAAAAACTGAATCACGTTTTTTCGAAAATGCGTGAAAAAGGCAAATTGACCGACCTTGAAATCAAGCAGGCAATGCGTGAAATCCGAATCGCGCTGCTTGAAGCGGACGTAAACTTTCAGGTCGTAAGGGATTTTATCAACAGAGTGTCCGAAAAAGCCTCGGGCGAAGATATCCTGAAAGGTCTTAACAGCACGCAACAAGTTATAAAAATCGTCAATGACGAACTTATCGCGCTTATGGGCAGTACGCACAGCAAACTTGCGGTGGCGGACAGACCCCCGACAATCATTATGATGTGCGGTCTTCAAGGCGCGGGCAAAACCACAATGTGCGGAAAACTTGCGGGGATGCTGAAAAAACAAAACAAAAAAGTCATGCTTGCGGCGTGCGACGTATATCGTCCCGCGGCAATAAAGCAGTTGCAGGTTGTCGGCGGGAAAGTCAACGTTCCCGTTTTTGAAGAAGGGCAAATCAACCCCGTAAAGATTGCGAAAGACGCTTTGGACGAGGCGAAAAGGCAAGGCGCGGACGTCCTTATCGTCGACACGGCGGGACGACTTCACATCGACGAACAGTTGATGGAAGAACTGCAAAAAATCAAAGCGGAAGTAAAGCCCGACGAAATTCTTCTTGTCGTCGACAGCATGACGGGACAAGACGCCGTCAACGTTGCGGAAACTTTCAACCAAAAACTCGACATCACGGGCGTCATCATCACGAAACTCGACGGCGATACCCGCGGCGGCGCGGCGCTTTCGATAAAAGCGGTGACGGGCAAACCCATAAAATTCGTCGGCAGCGGCGAAAAGATGGAAGATATCGAGCCGTTCTATCCCGACCGTATGGCAAGCCGAATCCTTGGCATGGGCGACGTTCTGACGCTTATCGAAAAGGCGCAGGAAGCGTTTTCGGAAGAAGAAGCGTTGAAACTTCAAAAGAAGATGAAGACCAACTCTTTCACTCTGCAAGATTACCTGAATCAACTTGAAAGCGTGAAAAAGATGGGCGGCATCGGGAAACTTATGTCGATGGTGCCGGGGCTTGGCGGAAAGGTCAACGAAGACGATATCGACGAAAGCAAAATCATTAAAACGAAAGCGATTATCCTTTCGATGACGCCGGAAGAACGCAACAATCCGGACATTATCAAGGCGTCCAGGCGCAAAAGAATCGCGGCGGGCAGCGGCACTTCCATTCAGGACGTGAACCAACTGTTGAAGCAATTCGACATGAGCAAGGAAATGATGCGTCGCGTCTCAAAAAACGGCATGCGCGGCATGAAATTCCCGTTTTAACATCGGATAATATCAAAAGTATTATATAAAACATCAAAATTTATAACAATTTACATTGGAGGATTAAACAATGGCTGTAAAAATCAGATTAACCAGAATGGGCGCAAAGAAAGCACCTTTTTATCGCATCGTCGCTACCGACAGCAGAAAAGCACGTGACGGAATGTATATCGAACAAATCGGTTACTATGATCCGACGAAAGAACCCGCTCTCGTAAACATCGACGCCGAAATCGCGAAAAAATGGCTCAACAACGGCGCGCAACCCACTGAAACCGTTCGCAACCTGTTCAAAGCAAACGGCATCATCGAAAAGTAATAAACTTATACTATGAAAGATTTGGTGAAATATATCGTCGATACGCTGACCGGCGACGCTGACGTCACGGTCGAGTATGCCGATGACAAGCCCACCGAAATTGTTATTTCCGCATCGAAAGACGATATCGGAAAGGTAATCGGAAAACAAGGCCGTATCGCAAAGTCAATTCGCACGATCGTGAAAGCGGCGTCCGGCAAGCAAGGCAAACACAAGTTTTACACCGTTTCCATCGTCGAAAAAGACGGCGATAACGAAACGGAAGATAAAGCGCAGGAATAATCAATGTTGATTATCGGAAAAATCGTAAAAGCACAGGGCATTAAAGGCGAGGTAAAAATCATACCCATCACCGACGATGTCCTGCGTTTTAATAAGTTGAAAAAAGCAACCGTCAAAGGTCAGGAAATGACGGTT
>OQVL01000716.1_pt1 | contig 18453 bp, 36 predicted proteins | sample 1691501 | NCBI WGS metagenome assembly OQVL01 (sample SAMN03418253, study PRJEB22391) | human gut metagenome | biome: human-gut; feature: organic feature; material: feces | host: Homo sapiens | place: Tanzania | collected 2013-01 | reverse complement strand
TGGAACAGAAACATAAAGCCAGCACATCGCAATAATTGTAATGGAAAAAACAGCCGAAGATATGATAGAAGAAAATCTAACTACCTATGCTACTGCATATTTTAATTGGGATTTTCCTTCTGCCAACGGTTTTGCAACAGCAGACGCAAAAAAATGGCTTACACTTTTGGCTTCGCAAGTGACAGAAAAAGATATTTCTGCTATAAAAGATAAAGAAGAACCCGCAAAAGTGGAAATTGAAGATATAGAGCTATATAATAATGATGAGACAGCCAAGACAACTATCATTGTAACCAACTTTCTATGCATGGACAGTATTGGCAAAACTCCAAGTTGCTGCGAAGAAGAGAAATACGAAATTTTAGCCTTAAAGTAGTTGACAAACATTTAAAATATGTTGTAACATAAGTGCAATGGAAGGAGAGAAAGTTAATGAAATCAGTTTTAATATCAATACAGCCTGAATGGTGTAAACTTATTGCGAACGGCAAAAAGACAGTTGAGGTGCGTAAGACTAAACCAAAGCTAGAAACACCATTCAAGTGCTACATCTACGAAACAAAAGGTAACAAAAGTAAGTTGTCTAGCATTTTTGAAAGTGAAGTAAGTGGGGGCAAGGTTATAGGTGAATTTATATGTAACAAAATCGACAAGATAGATGTTGTTGACTATGAGCTAATAACCTATATTCAAGTTAGCCAAAAGGCTGATATGTTTATTGTGCAAGAAACTTGCCTGGAAATTAATGAATTGCAAAACTATCTTGGTAAGAAGACTGGCTATGGTTGGCATATATCCGACCTAGTAATCTATGCCACGCCGAGGGAGTTGAGTGAGTTTTCAAGCGGAAGTTCAAGACTTGAATTTAGCAACACCGAAGATGGTTTTCCATGGGAATGGTCAGGAATGAAAAGACCACCACAAAGCTGGTGCTATGTGGAAAGTAAGAAAGGTTAGGGAGACAAGATGAGTAATAATCTTAACATAAGAATTGTGTACGAACCAACAACTATACGGCATATTGCTGTCCAATGTCCTTTTTGTGAAAAATGGTTTAATGGCAAGGATATAACTAATGATAGGTTACACTATGAGTATGATATTGCTTATGCACGATTCTCATGCCCAATATGTAATAGACAGTTCACTGCTGATACAGAATTCATGGATATTAAGGTCAATATTGAAGAATCAAATTCTGGCAATGTTTACAAAGATTGCTTACAGAAAAAAGAAGTGTGGGAATAATACTTAAGTTTTAGTGATAATCATGTCTAAAGCAGCTCAAGTAGCTGCTTTTATTTTTTTGAATAATTACTTTAGTTGACAATTAGCTAATTTTATCATACAATATTCTTGTAAATAAAATTAGAGGGAGATTTCAGGTATGCGAAATCAGGTTTTTAAGCATATAGGAACATTGACAGACCACCAGAAAGAGCAAATAATTGATGCAAGAATATCTATATATGAAACATCTTACAAAATACACATGAATTATGCGTATGTTATATTTGTAAATACATCTGGTGATGTAGAACACAGAGTAGGATTCTTTCCGAGTGCGTTTGAAGCCGAACTTTATACAAAATCGTTAAATGAATTGTATTCCAAACTACTCAATGACGGTTCCATATTAGGATACGAAATTGACAACGGTGCATAAATAGTTGACAATTAACTAGTAATAAAGTATAATGTACTTGTAAATGAAATCATCAATTGATGAGAAAGAAGAGGTAAGTATTATGTCTGCTGCTGCTGTTGAAACTCTGATGTATGTGTCTAATGAGGAAAATGGTAGGTTCGTTCCTTGGCATGGTTTGGGAACTCCTGTAAAAGAAGCCCCTACTAGTCATGATGCTATTAGGATGGCAGGACTTGACTGGAATGTTGATTCTAAGCCCATTTTCACTGCTGATGGCATGGAAATACCCGGTTATAAAGCAAACACAAGAGACATTGATGAGAGCGTCCTTGGCATTGTGTCTGATAGGTATCAGGTGGTACAGAACAAAGAAGCGTTTGAATTTACCGACATACTTATTGGTGAAGGATGCACCTATGAGACTGCTGGCTCATTGTTCAATGGCAAAAAAATCTTTTTGCTTGCAAAAATGCCTAGCACTAAAATTCTTGGGGATGATGTTGAGCCGTACCTTTGCTTTACCAATAACCATTCAGGCACTGGTGCAATACAGGCGTGCATGACTCCTATCAGAGTAGTCTGCAATAATACTCTGAACCTTGCACTTAATCAGGCATCTAGAAAATGGTCTACAAGACATGTTGGTGACATAGCAAGTAAACTTGCCGAAGCCAAGCATACCCTTATGCTAGCAGATGATTATATGACAAAGCTTGATGTTGAGGCTGATAAACTTGCTAACATCAAAATTTCTACAGATGAAACTATGAAAATGGTTGAAGAATTGTTCCCGATAGCTGAGGGTGTTTCTGAAAGACGAAAAGCCACAATTGTGCAGGTTAGAAATGATTTCATAAATTGTCTGAATGCTCCTGACATTGTACAATTTAAGAACACTGGGTGGGGGATGATAAACGCGGCGTCAGATTGGATGTCACACAGCACTCCCAAGAGAAACACTTCAACCTATGCTGAAAGAAATTTCAACCGAATCCTTGAGGGTCATGAAGTTCTCGATAATGTATATCACCTTGTAAATAGGCTGGCTGCATGAGTAAATGGGGGAATATTTCCCCCATTTATTTATTGTAGTTGATAGTTGACACTTGTCTTATTTTAATGTAGAATATACCTGTAAATGAAACAAAGAAGAGGTGGCAAGTATATGACTTATGAAAGAGTAACTGATTTGTTGGGCTCGGTTAGAAGTGGTACCTTCATGCGGCTGCAGTACACTTCTGAGATGCCGGTAAAGAGTGCCTGTAAAAAAGAAGGCTATGAAGTTAAAAAGATAACTGAGACTACTGTGCGTACTGGTGTTTCTTATAAAAACTTAAAAGCAGTTAAAGATTCACCTCAGATAACTACCCCCAGGGTAAATAACTATGTGTGGAAACTTCGCAATCGCATCAAGTACAATACTAACACTGACAAGCATTATATTTCTGTTGCCCCTATCAAACACGGGAACAATACTGCATCAACATACTTTGTTAGCAAAAATGGCACCATAATCTATCAAACCACTGACAAGAATAAACTTTTAGCTATGTTCCCTGATTTGTTCACCTTGTCTGCTACAAAAGTCAATCCTAGTGCTAATATACTGACCATTTCTTTAGACAACATTTTGAAAATTAACCATAGAAAGTGAGAACTACACAATGCAACATAACATGAACACCCACAAGAAGCCCAGTGTTTTTATCAACTTCGGTACTTTTGTATCAAAGTGGTACAGCTTGTTTTTAGGCATCCTTGTGGTTGTTGTTTCCTTCCTTTTTGTTAGTCAACACAATCGTAATGAACTTCAAGCAAAGATTATTCTTGAGAATCAATCTCTTATTGAAGAACAGCAGCAAACAATTGAGGCAACCAATCAGTATGCTGAATCATTAGAAAAAATCATCTCTAATTATAGAGAAACTGTCCAACAACTACAGCAGGAGCGAGATGGGCTTGCTGCTGAGCTGGGGAATAGAGAAACAGAGATTCAAAATTATCAGCAGGAAATAGAGAAGCTTATAGAAGTTCTTGCTAATACAAAAAATTATCCCGACAAGGATTATATAATTGCACAAGCTGTTTGGAACAGACTAAAATCTTGGGGACTTAATGACCATGTTGCTGCTGGCATCATTGGGAATATTATGGTTGAGGTAGCCGGGAATACTCTTGATTTTTCTAGATGGCGAGTGTATTCTCACAAAAATACATATGGTCTATGCCAATGGCTAGGTCCTCGCAAAGAAAGATTGCTTAAAGACTTTGGGGGAACTATTACTGACCAGCTAAATTTTTTGTATGTGGAATTGTATGAAGTAATTCGCCCTGATGATGAATTCTACACAATGACTGATGAATGTGAAGCCGCTCTTTATTTTGCTAAAGTGTTTGAAAGATGCGGTAAGGGGTCTTATGCAGCAAGACAAAAGAACGCTACAGTAGCATTCAAGTATTTTACAGGAAAAGGTGAGATGTAATGTTCAAAGTAAAAAATGCACACAATAAAGTATTCCTTGTGTACGATATTAAAGAGCAAAATAACATTATTTATTTTTTAATATATGAAGATGATGTCTGGAGGTATCAAGAAGCCAGCCGCTTTGCCCCAATAGCTCCATTGCATAGTTGACGAATCTTAGCTTAGATGATATAACAATTCTACCAAGTGATTAACTAACTAGGAGTGATGTAAATGAAGAAGTTCACACCGTCTGAGCTTGAAGTTATCATAAATGCCCTTATGCGAACACTGCTGATAATTTACAATGGTTATGTGAGTGGATTGAGAAGCTCTCATATTCAGAATTAATTACCGAAAAGGAGAAAAATAATGAAAGTATTTGAGATTTGCGAGATTATAGACAATTGTGATAGACTCCGTGATATTTTGTGCCAAGATGAGCACAAGCTAACCAGCTTAGAAATTCAGGAAATCAGTAACCTGCTATGAGATTACAGGAATGAACTTCGGGCGAAAGAGGTTAAATGAGGCCAATAAATAGGAGAAAAAATGAGTAAAGTAGTTAAAGATATGATTGAGGTCCAATGTGAAGCCTGCAATCATAAAGATGTTTGATCATACAAAGAAACATATATGAAAATTCTAAATTCTATTTCAAATGTTTTTATTGAGCAGCGATGCACTGATGAAAAGAAAGTACAGTTTAAGAAAGTTGCTGACTTTGATTTTATCGGTAGTATCTCGGTCACTTGTAGTTACTACCAAAACTGGACTGATATTTATCGTGGTTATGGAGATTGTACTAAATGATTAAAGTAAGATTAGTAGCAGGCATAAGTAATGATAGTATAAATAAATATTGTGATGTGTGTGAATGCTTCAATTATACCAGATGCTATGGTGTTAATGACTCAATTAAATATATTAAAAAGGGGTTTAATATTATTGTTGGTGATATTAAATTTATAGCATCAGCACCCCGAATAGAATTCATCAATGCGCTAAAGTCTCTACCAATAGAATTTGAGTGTATTATAGTAGCAACTCCTTTAGAGGCTTTAGATTATTCTGATACATCTGATGCAATTTTTAAGCAATATCAAGCACCTTTATACGAAGAGGGATTTAATAATATTGGTATTTTTTACCCTGATGATACTGATAAACTGTATGGTCATTGGTCAGATTGGATTAAATCTGTGATGGATTATAATCAATACAGTAGTCATCATAGGTATACTTTAGGAGAACATTGCTTAAGATGCAAACTGGGGTGTGAAGCATATAATGGAGCATTTAAAAATGAATTAATTATTGCATCGGCTTTACATGATGTGGGTAAACCATATACACAAACTTTTGATGAGAACGGAGAAGCACACTATCGTTATCATACAAACATAGGAGCCTATAATTGTCTTTTTTACGATTGTGATAATGCCGATAAGTTAATTATATCTCAAATTATAAGTAACCATACCGACCCTAAAAGGGTACAGAAATTATCAGATAATTCTATTGTATATAATCTAGTAAAGTATTTGTATGAGATTGAAAGGAATGATAATGATTAATTATATTATTGCTGGCCTTATAGGCATAATTCTATACCAAACAATCTCAATGATTGTTTACATTATTACCAAAGAGAATGATGATGTTTTGTCAGTTATGGTTATGATAATCCCATTTAGCGTGTGGTATATCGTACGGCCTATTATCCATAGTATAGCGTTATCTTGGTGTCGCAAAAACCTAAATGCTTACTGTTTTTATCAGAAAACAGAAGATGGAATTGAGCACTGTTCATCTCCTAAATGGTATGCTACCAATAGAAATGTCAAAGGTCTGACCCAAGATGAAACAAAACCTTACTTTATCAAGAAGGTCTCAGATTGTAAAAATATTAAATCTACACCTCACAAGCAAGATATGTATAAAGGACAACCTAAGTTTAAGGGTTGGGACATGAGCAAATTTAAGGAGGATTAACTATGAGCTGCACAGTAAATGATTTGGCATATGGACCTTCAAACTGTGACATGCCTTTACCTCAGGGTTTTGGAGAACAGAAAGGTTGGATTTGTCCGGTATGTGGGCGTGGGTTGGCACCGTGGGTAAGCTGGTGCCCATGTCAAGGGTCTGAGAAAAAGATTACTTACGGGACAGGAATTGATAATGAAGAATTCAATGTAGTTGACAAGTCCCAAAACATAGCATTATAATATGCTCACAATTGATAGATGATTGGAGATAGCAACATGATTAAAAAAATTGATAGGAAAAACAAGTTTATTTCAATGTTTAATCCTGATACTGGATTTTATATGAGAAGTGGTATCATAGAGAATGGTAAAGATACGGGTGTTGACCCATTCATGACTTCATTCCCTGAGTTGCTCGACATCGGCGTAATGGGTCACTGCGTTCATGGTGCTTCAGGCTTGTGCATTAAATCTGGTGTTCAATGTTATCAGAATGGGTTGAAAACCAGATTTCCTAATATGTCTTTTGAGAATTTCAAACGGATTGTAGATGAATGTAAGGGTAAGTGTTTCCAATTTGCTCTTGGTGGACGAGGTGATGTTGACCAGCATGAGGACTTTGAGAAAATTCTAAGATATTGCCGAGACAATGGCATTGTACCTAATTTCACCTCTTCTGGGCTTGGTTTTAATGATGAAATTATATCTTTGTGCAAAGAGCTATGTGGCGCAGTAGCAATTAGCTGGTATCGTCAAGAGCATACATATAAAGTTATTCAAATGCTTCTTGATGCAGGTGTTAAGACTAATATTCATTATGTGCTGGGCAATAACTCTATTGATGAAGCTATTGAAAGACTTAAAAATAACGACTTTCCTAAAGGTATTAATGCAATTATATTCTTGCTCCATAAACCTGTAGGTCTTGGCCAAGAAAGTAATGTCCTTAACTTTGATGACCCAAGAGTAAAAGAATTTTTCAATGTAGTTGATAATTATCCATTTGATTTCAAAATTGGGTTTGATTCTTGCACTGTACCAGCACTTATTAATTTCACATCAAATATAAATGCAGATAGTTTTGATACATGTGAAGGTGGCAGATGGTCAGCTTATATTACTTCGGACATGAAGATGCTTCCATGTAGTTTTGACAATCAAGATATGCGATGGGCGTATGATATATCAAATGATACCGTTCAGAATGCTTGGAATAGTAAACAATTTGAAGATTTCCGTGACCATTTTAGAAATTCCTGCTTTGGTTGTAAGAAACAGTGTGAGTGCCGTGGCGGTTGTCCGATTAGAAGACAAATCGTACTTTGTAACAGGCCTGAGAAGAATCTTTACATATCTAATAAATATTAATTGAGGTGATTTTATGGCAAGAGTATTTATATTTAATTCCAAGCATGATACATCTGGCATAGAAGGTATCTTATCTGAAGATATAATCAATGGTGAAGCTTTGGTTGATAAACTTCAAGCGTTAAAAGTAAATGGTATAACGAAAGCTGAGATGGATAAATATAGAGCATCACATCCTTATCTGGATTATTTATCGGCTAAGGAGTGGGTGTTAAGCCCCGAAGGTAAAGAACATATCGGAAATGTGTTAGCAATGCACAAAGAAAAGCTTAAGAGTAAATTTGACCCTTACACAGACTATAGATTGTCTATTGTAGATGATAACAAGCTTTTAATGAGTGAATTAGGTACTCTTCTGCATAATTGTATTTATACTTGTGAGGTGAGCTGACCCATGAAATATAGGGTAGATTATGTGACAAACTCATCTAGTAGCAGTTTTTTGATTGCTAAAAAACATCTTGATAATGACCAAATATTGGCAATCAAAAGACACCACTCGTTAGGAAGAAAAATGGGTCTGGTAACATCAGATTTAGATTTTCCTTGGGATATAACTGAAAACGACCAGTTTATAACAGGCTACACTGATATGGACAATTTCGATATGGAAAAGTTCCTAGAAAAAATAGGCATAAACATAGATAATGTTGGCTGGAGTGACGGGTATCTCGATTTAAACGGTCTTGAGAGTGCAGATGATGATGCTGATGAAATAGATTGGAGAGAATTGTTGTATGAAAATTAGAACCGACTATGTAACAAACAGTAGCTCTAGTTCTTTTATCATTGCTCAACATAAGGATTATACTGATGAGATGCTCAGAAAAAATATTGAGAGCAAAAGTGAAGAACTTGATGAGATATTAGAATTTTACAGTGATGGGGAGTCAAAAGAAGAACTTATATCAAGCATTATGGATAGACTTGCTGGTAATAATTCTTTAAATTTAGATGACTGGGCCGTGACTGCAATTACGACATCTAATGATTATGACGCCGCTGATTTGTTTATCTATGATTATGGCGCAAATTTGGCCGAAGATTTATTTAAGGTGGAGATAACCGAATGAAGATAAGAAACGACTTTGTAACAAATAGTTCAAGTAGTAGCTATGTGATAGCATTTAATAATGATGAAGCTCATCAAGCGAATAATGCATACAAAAGAATGATTGATGCTCTTATTGATTGTCGAAATTATGACGACACCACTAAAGGTAAAATAATTATCGGTAAAAAAGCATGGGGTGAGTATTTCCTCAGGCATTATGGCTGGGGTCAAGACAGTATTGAAAAGCTGCTTCTTGAAGATGAGGGTGATTATCTTTCCGATATGTACAATTCTGTAAGTGAAAAGGTAGCTCAGGGCTTTGCAATTTTAGTTAAGTCCATAGATAATAATGATGAGGGGCTTTGTGATTTCATCACATTGCTTGGTAAAAATAATAAAGATTTCATAATATTAGAGGATGGATGTTGATGAAAATAAGAACAGACTTTGTTACCAACAGTAGCTCAAGCAGCTACATCATCTGCTTTGCAAGAATTGCTGATGAAGAAAAAGCAACTAAAATTATTGAAAAGAATAAAAAATACATTAGAGTTCTTGATGTTGCGGGTGTTAAGAATGAGATGCATTGTGGAGAATTGGGGGCTGATTGGGCTGGTGCTATTATCTATAGTGCTGACAATATTTTGAAAGAGCACCCGGATGATAAATTTATAATCATTGAGGACCAGAATGATGCAGAATATGATTCTGATGGGTACCCAGAGTATGATTATTATTTTGGCGCAGATGAGGCTATTGAAGAGATTACTGAAGAAAACGGCTTTATAGATAAGGAAGTTGCTGAAGGTGAGGGGAGAAATGAGTAATGAAATTTAGGATTAGTTTTGTTACCAACAGTAGTAGTTCTAGTTATATTTGTGAGATTTGTGGTAGAAACGAAAGTGGCTTTGATTTATCTTTACACGACTGCGATATGTACCAATGCATAAATGACCATATATTTTGTTGTGATGAAGCACTTGAAAAACCTACTAAAGAAGAAATGATTAAGACAATTCTTGAGAATGAGTACAACAAAGACTGCTGGGATGCTAATATGCATGATTATAGGGATTTTACTGAAGAAGAGATTTCAGCTATGGATGAAGACCTTATCTTTGAGACATTTATGTCTGAAGGTGGTAACTATGATATTCCTGAAAGTATGTGCCCTATATGTCAATTCATTGAGTACTCAGAATATGACTTAAGTGCTTATCTTCATAAAGAATATGGGGTGTCGAGGGATGAGGTATTTGAAGAGGTTAAACAGCTAAACAAACGAAGAAAAAAGCTATATGAGAATGAGTATATAACATATGTTTGCAAGAAGTTTGACTTGAATCCCGCTGAGATTGTTGCTGGTTGGAAAGAAAAATTTACTACTTATGACAAGTTCAAAGAATATTTGAGGGGTTAATGTTATGCTAAAGACGAGTAATATCTGGGTAGATGGGTGGAAACATGCAATTAGAGGAATGAGAAATCCAATGAATAGTTGGGATAAATCAGATAGCGACTTTGGCTGTTACACCAAGGAAGATATAAACAATGCTTCTAAAACCCCGTATCTATGCAAAAATTGTGATGTGGCATATTGTGATAAAAAGAATAAAGACTTCCTTATAGGACCTAATGACGCTGCATTAATGTATAAGTTATGTACAGCCGGTAGTGACCATAGAAAGTTTATGCGTCAAATATTTGTAAGCATGGACATAATTGCCCCTCTATATTGGTGGAAAGAATTCTCAACATATAAGATAGGAACAGTCGCCAATTCCTGCTCTACGATGCATACAATTGTGGCAAAACCATTCGTGAAAGAAGATTTCAGCTATGAGCACTTGTGTAAGGTAAATGATGTGCTGATGACTGACTTTAATGAATTTATTGGTATTGATAACAAGGAGCACAACAGTCCATATAGAGCACTTAATGATATTATTGAGGAGCTTAACCAATGGCGTGACTTCTATATTTACTATAAAAACAGGCCAACGGAAGACATTGAGAAGCATAACGAAAATCTGAAAACAATTTGGTGGCAGCTGATTCAGCTTCTCCCTAGTTCATATAATCAAAAACGCACAGTTACCCTTAATTATGAGGTCCTAAATACTATATATGCCGCCAGAAAAAACCATAAATTGGATGAATGGAGAGAGTTTTGTAGCGTTATATCAACTTTCCCGATGTCGAGCCTTATAACTCATTGAATAATAATTTAGAGCAATATTATCTTACAAGTGTCAATTATATAGTTGACACTTTTTTTATTTTAATATACAATAAAAGTGTAAATAATTCATATGGAGGAAACCACAGATGATAATATTCAAACTTTCAATGCCACACAACAACAGCTGTAATGGCAGGTGGTCCGGCGATGAATATATCCATATTATTACCAAACCAGATAAGTGGGTCCCAAAAGATAGAATTAATAAAAGCTATTATTACAACTTTGGTGATGGTTGGTGTGCATGTATAGATGTCATGAAGCTGAGTGGCAATAGCCGGGAGTATAGAAAAATGGTAAGAAACAATCATGGGTTTTGTGGCTATGATTGGATGGTAGATTCTATTATTCATAATGACGAAATTAAGCATAAGTGAGGATAATGAGATATGAAATTAGTAATTAATTCTTGCTACGGTGGGTTCCATTTATCACCTAAAGCCCTAAAGAGATACTTAGAACTGAAAGGTAAAAATGCTTATTTCTATAAGCACACAAAATACGAATATAGGGACGGCAGTAATGAGTTTACCAGAATAGATAATATTGACCATATTGAAGATGATTTGTGGATTACTTGCACTACTACTGATTATGGGAAAGTAACCAGTACATACCCGCCTGACTTCTTTGATGACAAATCAATTCTAAGAAACGATAAGCATCTTATTCAAGTAGTTGAAGAATTTGGTGAAGAAGCAAATACAGCGGTTTCGAAGCTTACAGTCGTTAAAATTAAAAACGGTAGATGGTACAAGATTAATGAGTATGACGGCTATGAGAGCATCGAATATCGGGACATCGATGAGGAATGGGAACTTGCTAAGGACTAATACTGATTAAACTAGTGTTAATTGTGGGAGAGAAAGAAATATGACCAAATCAGAAAGAAACCAAATCATCAAATGGGCTGATACCCTAACAGATGAAGAACTCGAAAAAGAATATTATGATGCAGTTGAAGACACTCTTGGTTCACAGGCAGAACTAATGTATGAGCAAGGTTGGGATATGCAAGATATTATTGAGCGTGAAAAACACGAAAAATGGCTATGCCAGCAAGCAGACTTGTTGGAAAGCTTATGCTATGAACGCGGAATTAAATTGTGGGGAGAATATCATGAGCAAAGCAAAACTTGACATGTCAGAAACAATTAACATCGAAAAATATGTAAATGCCCTTAATAATCTTGTTGGGACAGACCATGCTTACTATGTTGGAGACCCCGATGTGGACGCTATTGTGGAAGTTATCATGCTTGCAAAGAAGTTGAATGAAAAAGTTAAAGAACTAACCAAAGAAAAGGAGTAATTATGGTTTATATTATTTACAAAAACACAAACTATCAAAATCTTGGGCGTGAAAGACTAGATGTTGGGCTCTGCTGTGTAGAAGAGAAGTATATTGAGACCCCAAAAGACTATGCACTCTTCGGAGCAGAATGTTGCACGAGATTTTTGAAAGAAGATGTTTTCTTCGATGATAAAGTTGGTGCATACAGGGAGTGTGCTAAAAGAAATAAGGAAATTATTGATTCACTCTTGACTAAAATAAAGGAGGTCAAAAACAATGAGTGAGCTAAAACCATGCCCGTTTTGTGGGAGACAGAATATAGAGTTAGATTCTTGTAAGGGATTGGGAGAATGTGAGAATTTTGAGGCATGTAGCTCAGAAGAAAATTAATTGAAGACTGGTGCAAGGAAGCAAAATATACAAGACCAGTTGGCTATTATAATGACTTGCGAGGAACTATGACAATATATGCAGAACAGCCAGGACCTCTTATTGGAAGAGCAGGTGTTCATGTTTACAAATTTAAGGAGAATCTCAAAAAAGAATTTCATAGAGATTATGAAATAAAGTTTGTAGAAATTCATGGGGAAATTGTAAATTGCAAGGATTAAAATATTACAATATGTGATGTTAGATAATAACTGCCCTTGCGAAAACTAGGGCAAAGTAGTTATTTATGGAGGATGCAGAATGACAGATAAAAAATTAACCAATAGCGAGATTATAAACGCTTATAAAGGTTTGACTTCAAATCAGCAGTTAAATTTATTTAAAAATCTTTATTACAATGACGGCTTTTCAACTGAAAAGGGCATTGTAGCAAATGCAATAAATGATATTCTTACGAAGTATTATAAACAACAGGAAGAGATTGATAATTTAAGAGCAGACCTTAGAAGGGTATGTGCAGAACGAGATGCACACATATGCACAAATAATTTTATTAAATCTGAAGCAATCACAGAATTTGCAAACGAGATTAAAATTCATAAGCAAAGAATGTTCTCGTCTGATTGGAGTGGAGACTACCAAGATGATGCAGTTAGAGTTGAAATTATAGACAACCTTGTAAAAGAAATGATAGGTAAAAACAATGAGTGAGTTGAAGCCATGTCCGAATTGTCATGTTAAAAATCGTTATTCTTTTAGGCTGGGTGAAAATACTAAAGAAGAATATGAGGAAAATAAGAAGAACGAGAAACTCCTTGCTGATAAATATTTCAAAAAGGCAATAATTATGTATATTGACCTACCAAAGGGATGATAAGAATAACATGCAAAGAAGCATTTTAGCATGTACATAATTAAAAATTTAGTTGACAGTTACCTTATTTTAATGTATTGTAGGTATAGATGAATTAATCACAGTAAACAAAATTCTTGGAGGAAAATTACTATGTGCCTAGAATCACATGCAGATGAGTTATCTCTAACCGATGAAATATCTTTAGCACTAGAACAATTTTTAGAAGTGTTGGTTACTTTAGCTGATAAATATAGCATTACACCTGAAGAGCTTATTCAACTTACTATGGAATCTTTACCTGAAGTTATTTCAGAATACTTTGACTACTTACCTCAAAAAATATACTCGTGATGTGAGGACTTATGATAAGTAATACTCAAAAAGCTTATATGTTAGCTGCAAAAGCTGTATCTAAATTAAGTGACCATCAGCAACAATTAGGATGTGTAGTAGTTAATAAGCACAAAATTATTAGCTCTGGATATAATAGTAACACTAAATGTCATCGAATACAAGCTGAATTGGATTCTAAATTGTTTGGTGATACATGCTTAGGAAAAGTACATAGTGAAGTGTCAGCGCTGATACCATTGATTAAAAGCAAAGTTGATTTAACACGAGCTACTATATATGTATATCGAGAACATAAAGATGGCACACTAGCAATGGCACGACCTTGTGCCAGATGCATGTCTTTGATAAAACAAGTTGGTATAAAGACTATTGTATATACTACTGATGATGGTATTGCCTCAGAGAAATTAATCTATAACTAGCATAGGAGAAAAAACTAATGTACAACGCTTATATTACAAGAATTAAAAATCTGCATAAGCATCCTAACGCCGATAGACTTCAAATTGGAGAATGTTTTGGTAACTCTGTGATTGTATCAATGGACTACGAGGACAATCAACTCGGCGTATATTTCCCGTCGGATGGGCAATTATCAGTAGAATTTGCCAAAGCTAATAATTTGCTTCGCAAGAAAGATGCTGCCGGTAACAATGCTGGTGGGTATATGGACCCAGACAAGCGAAATATAACGGCTATTAAGCTTCGTGGAGAAAAGTCTGATGGCTTATTCTTGCCTCTTAAGTCACTTGAATCTTTTGGGGATATTAAAACTCTTAGTGAAGGTGACAAAATTGACATCTTTAATGGGCATGAGATTTGTCGTAAATATATACCTCTTAAGCAACATCATCAGGGTAGGTATTCTGCAGGTAATAGAACTCATAGAAAGAAAGTTCCGGTGGCACCCTTGTTTGCAGAACATGCTGATACCGAGCAATTAGCATATAATCTCGGTGCATTTAAATCTGGTGATGAGATTGAGATTACGCTTAAACTGCATGGAACGAGTATGCGCACGGGCTATCTCCCTATTTTGAAGGGATATAAGAGAACTTTTATTGATAAAATCCTTCATAGAGAAGGCAAGCCAATTTATGAATATGATTATGTATCTGGAACGCGCAGAACTGTATTAGAAGATTTTGATGGTTCTAATGCATTTAGAAAACAGCATCATGATAAGTTCGTTGGGAAATTGCATAAAGGTGAGGAAATTTACTATGAAGTAGTTGGCTTTACTGATACTGGTGCACCAATTATGGGCAATGGTGATAATACGAAATTGAACGATAAGAACTTTGTGAAGCAGTATGGTAAAACTACGACATTCTCCTATGGGTGTGATTGTGCAGAACAAGCGTGGAGAGAAGATAGGGAACAAGACCCAGATAAGCCTCAATCTGACATCTATGTATATCGTATGACTATGACCAATGAAGATGGTTTTGTAGTCGAGTATACTCCTGATTTTATGAGATATAGATGTGAACAAATGGGTGTTAAGACGGTCCCGGTGTTTGATAAGTTCTTCTATATTCCTGAAATTCAACTGTCACAGAGTTCTGAGGATGGTTCTCCGGTGTGGACACCTGTTACCAACCCTGGGGAGTATGTTCTTGACAGAGCAGAACGCTATTCTGACGGCCCTGACCCTATTGGTAAGACTCATATTCGTGAAGGTGTAGTAGTCCGTATTATCAATCGCCCCAAGTTCTGTGCTTATAAGCATAAAAACTTTTCGTTCCGCGCACTTTCAGGTATTGTTAAAGACACTGTTAATGTTGATTCTATGAGTGAGGACATGATTGCTGAACTTTAACAATGTCAGTTGAAAACAATGTAGAAGAATTGGAATGATTATATGAATAGACCAAAACTCATATTGTTAGTAGGAATACCTGGCTCAGGCAAAACTACATATGCAAAAGATTATATAGAACAAAGTCCTAATACAATTCACTTAAGTTCAGATGCAATTCGCAAAGAACTTTATGGAGATGAAAATACTCAGGGCAATCCAGTAGAAGTATTTTCTCTTATGCAGAAAAGAGCAATTGATTCACTTAATATTGGTCAAAATGTTATCTATGATGCCACCAATATTACTCGTAAGGATAGAGCAAATATTATTAATGCGTGTCCTAAATTTGTCATAATTGAATGTCATATTGTTTGGGCACCAATTGAGGTTTGCATCCAAAGAGACGCTGCTAGGGAAAGAACCGTAGGTAAAGATGTCATTGATAGAATGCTTAAAAGATTTCAAGCTCCTTATTATGATGAAGGAATAGACGAAATTATAGTTAATAGACGCGACTATAGTGTATTTGAAACATGTTGTAATAAATGTTTTGATGATATGAAAATACCTCATGATAATCTACATCATACTTTACCTATCTATGAACACTGTTGTGAAGCTTACAAGTATATATGTAATAAAACTAATGATGAAAATTTAAGATATGCCGCTTTGATTCATGACATTGGAAAACCTTATACTAAAGCTTTTATTAATAGCAAAGGTGAAGCCTGTGATACAGCACATTACTATGGACATCAATCAGTTGGAGCGTGGATTTCTTATGGGTTACATTTTACTTACCCCTACACTGCTTGGCTGATATCAGCTCATATGGAGCCCTACTTAAATACTAAGTATTGGAAAAACTTACCGGAATTTTTAAGGAAGGACATTGATTTATTACACGAAGCAGATGCTTTCGCACATTGAGTGTATTTCATACATCCTTGTACATAATCGTGAAGACTTGTGGAACATTTTAAATTTTAGTTAGTAAGCTGATAGAAAGGATATTTAGATGCGTACACTTATTGTTATTGATATGCAAAATGACTTCATTGATGGCCCGCTTGGCACAAAAGAAGCAAAAGCTATTGTGTCTAAAGTTAACCAAAAAATCACAGAATATCGAGACCGTCAAGATGAAATCATATTTGTCAGAGATACTCATTTTGATGCTTACCCAGAAATACAAACTCCTGCTACATACTGTATATATGGTACTCTTGGGTGGGAATTGTCAGATAAATTATCGACATCAGACAATGATGAGATATTGAATAAGACCCGTTTAGGGCATCCTTACTGGGATTTAAGAAAAGATGTGATTGAGAATACAATCATACCAAGAAAATTCGAGGAGATTGAAATAGTGGGCCTCCGTACCGATGTCTGTGTTATATCTAATGCTCTCATCCTCAGGGCACTGTTCCCTAGAATTCCAATTACTGTAGATGCTGAATGCTGTGCTGGAACTACTCCAAAATGTCACCGAGATTCGCTGAATATTATGAAAAACTGTAATATAACTGTAATTGGCAAAAATGAAAAAACAAGATTAGAAAGAGAGTCTAAAAATGAATAATTTCTATAAGCTCGTAGATACTGATGCCGCTGTACAGCTAATAAATTTAAATCATATCTGCTACATACAACTGCAACACTATAGAGGGTGTGCTGAATACAAGGTAGTGTTCCCAAATGTTGCATTAATTTTGGATGAATCTGAGGGGCTAAGACTAATAGATTACATTGATAAAAATTCTTCTAAGTAAATATTGACACTCAATAGTTAACCAAAACTGTCAGCAATTTAGTTGACAGTTTTTTAAGTTTAGGTTATAATACACTTGTAAAAATGATACTGGGAAATCATTATTCCCACTAAGGCTAGTTATTCAATATACAAATTTTTATGCATAGAAAATGTATAATTATGCATTAATATTTTATGCATAAAAAGTGCATAATTATACATTCTGCAATTGTGGCTTAGGAACAAGACTTGAGCTCAATTTTGTTGAAAGCACCACTAAACAGCCAAACAAAGGAGGTCTAAAGATGAAATTTCATGAGCTTCCCAAGCAATTTCAAGTTGATGTCCTGTGCATCCTCATGAAGCAGGACTATTCCCTTAACGGCATTGTTGACTATATCAACGACAATGATAACTTCGATATAACCTACGATGAGTATGACCAGCCGATATTGATTATGTAGAAAACGACAGAAACATACCTAGAACCGATTTTCTATTTTTAGTTGAACAATTTATCACGCTATGAATAAAAATCGGAATCTGGTGTGTTTCCGTTTGATTGCTTAATATGCTAACAGGAGTTTTACCCATGAGAACTAAAAAACACAAAGAAATCGATGTCTTGGAGGATTATTCGCAGTATATCTACAAAGGGCCGATATATCACAATGGCTGTAAATTTACTAGTGACGGAGAAATGATTGTGATGGCTACTTCTAGAAAACATGCACAGTCTATTTTCCTGCATAGACTCACCCAGGGAAAAGAGCCGCTTATAAACTGGGTGTTGCCTCTAGAAAATATTCAAGAAATAACCCTTCCTGAACAGGAGAAAAGGTAGATACAATATCCGCCACCCGCCCGGGCGCGGGCACAGTTAGCAACTAAAAAAAATAAACGGTTTTTAGCCTAAAATAAATACCCCCCTTTAGCGGGCATACATGCGGGTGTACACACCCGCGCCTTCTTACCCGGAAGTACCGAAGAAATCACGCCGCTTGCCAGACACATGATAATATTCATAAATGGAAAGTTCTGCACCAGATTCATGAATCTTATATCTCCTCTCTCTTTGCGCTAAGTGCGATTTCATCGATATCCAATGTTCCATAACGTTTATACAGTCTCACAGTGATAGCGAGCATCAGTGCCGTGACACTGACTGACACAACGATTCCTGTCAATACCAGTCCACTTGGAATCGGATTGACGTAGGTCTCTACCCGAAG
>OQVL01000711.1_pt1 | contig 18478 bp, 16 predicted proteins | sample 1691501 | NCBI WGS metagenome assembly OQVL01 (sample SAMN03418253, study PRJEB22391) | human gut metagenome | biome: human-gut; feature: organic feature; material: feces | host: Homo sapiens | place: Tanzania | collected 2013-01 | reverse complement strand
GATGTGTGCAGGAGTGTGTAAGATACTTTGAAATCATCTTACACTCTTGAAACCTCTGTATATCAACTTGTTACGTACAAAAAGTGTAAGATGGCAGTAAAAGCGCATACATTCATTTATATGTAGGCAGACGGGGAGGGTGCAAATATTTGTGTACAAGTATGTACACTTTTTTTGTGCCATTGAATGGCGCATGTTGAAAAGCGATGCGTTGCGTCATTTGATTGGGTGACGCATTGACGAAGTCAGGAAACACAGTACACGCTGATTGCGCGTAGCACGTAGCGAAAGAATCCGTGCGATCGGTGCGAACCGTGAGTTATAATCTCAGAATTGTTTTATCAAGCTGCAATAAATGATATTGCATTTTTTACAAGGGCGTTTATACCAATTATGCGGGCAAAAGCTTAACTTTGCATCAATTCTTCTAACAAATAACCTTTGCCTAAGCAGATGTTCGGTAAAAGGCTTGGAACGAATTGGCGTAATGCGTTGTTGCGAAACATGAAATGATGAACGGGCACAGCGGCTGCGCGAGCAGTATGACCCGTAATAATGCGCCATGACATACCAGCAATATAGGAACATAACTTTATGGTTCGTCGAATGTCTGCTTACACCGGTGTACACAGTTCTCCCCCTTATGAAGAGGCATATACTCAACTTTGTGCTCGTGGCGCTTGTGCTGCTTGTGGCAGCATGCAAGGGCCATGAGGCCGACACGTTCAAAATAGGTGTGTCGCAGTGCAGCCAAGATGCGTGGCGTGAGCAGATGAACCGCGAAATGCAGCGTGAAACAATGTTTTACAACAAAAATGTAAAACTCGACATTCGTTCGGCTCACGATGATAATGCACTGCAAATAAAACAGATAGACAGTTTGATAAACGAGGGCATCAACCTGCTGGTGGTGTCCCCCAACGAGGCGCGCGCGCTCACCCCCGTGGTGGAGCGTGTGATGCGCCGTGGCATACCGGTGATAGTGGTTGACCGTAAAACACTCTCTGACAAATATACAGCCTATATCGGCGCCGACAACCGCAGCATAGGCAAGGATATGGCCGCTTGTGTGGTGCAGGAACTCAAGGGGCATGGCACCGTGGTGGAGCTGACAGGCCGCATGGCTGGCACGGCAGCACGCGAGCGTCATGCCGGACTGACCCACATGCTGGCACAGGCTCCGGGCATAAAGGTGCTGGCCAGTGTTGAAGTGGGCTGGGAGGGGGCACGTGTGCCACAGCAGATTGACAGTTTGATTGCGGCCGGCGTTGTGCCACAAATCATTACAGCCCCCAACGATCGCACTGGCGTGAAGGTGCACCAGGCTTTGGTGGCAGCCGGACACCCCGAGGTGAAGGTGATTGGCGTTGACGGTCTGTCTACCAAGGGTGGCGGACTTGACAATGTGGAGCAGGGTGTGCTCACAGCCACATTCGTCTATCCCACGGGCGGCGACAAGGTGATACAAACGGCCATGCGCATATTGCGGCACGAGCCTTTCAAGCGCGACACGCGGCTGCACTCGGCCGTAATCAATGCCACCACGGCACGCCTGTTCCGCATACAGAGCGACCAGGTGCATGAGAGCGAGCAGCGCATTGACCAGCTTGGCACGCAGATGGACAAATTTTTGTCGCGCTACTCCATGCAAAAGATGCTGCTCTTTGCCTGCATAGCCATTATTGTGCTGATTGGGGTGGTGATGGCCATGGGCATACGCTCGTATTATGTGACCATACGACGCAACGAGGAACTTGACAGCCAAAAGCGCAAACTTGAGGCGCAGCGCGACCAGTTGGTAAAAATGTCGAAGGAGCTGGAGGAGACCACGCAGAGCAAACTCACTTTCTTTACCGAGGTGTCGCACGACTTGCGCACACCCCTCACCCTCATATTGGCGCCTGTTGAGCAACTGCAGGGGGCTGACAACCTGACCGACGAGCAGCGCGGATTGCTGCAAGTGGTGCGCACCAATGCCGACATATTGCTGCGGCTGGTGGGGCAAACGCTCGACTTCCGCAAGTTTGAGTCGGGCCAGCTGAGACTCAATGTCAAGACGGTGCAGCTGAACGAGGCCCTCAAGCAGTGGTGCGACCCCTTCCGTGCCCTGGCACGTAAAAAGATGGTGCGCTACCATGTGCAGCAGGCCGAAGTGGCCGATGCGGCATGGCTCGACGTGATGCTCGACGATAAAAAGATGGAGAGTGTGTTGTACAACTTGCTGTCTAACGCTTTCAAATATACGCCCGAGGGAGGCAAAATAACGGTTACGCCAAGCATAACCGATGATGCCGAACAGGGCCGGTGGCTCAGCATTGTGGTTGAGGACAGCGGGCAGGGCATTGACCGCGACAAGCTGCCCCACATATTCGACCGCTTTTATCAGGCCGACGCGAGCCACGATGGTTCGGGCATAGGGCTGGCCACGGTAAAGGCGTATGTCGAACTGCATGGCGGCACGGTGAGTGCCGAGAGCGTGCGCGGCAATGGCACGCGCTTTGTGGTGCGCATACCCTGTCAGCACGATGTGGCAGCGGCTCACGTGTACGAACAACCTGACGCCATGCAGCCCGGCGGGGCCGGTGCGGTGGCACCACACATTGATGCCATTGCGGGCGAGGGCGTGCACACGGTGCCAAATGCGTTGGCCGACCGTGCGGCTGATGCTGCACAGGCGGGGGGCGATGCTGCCGAACCGCGTCCCACGGTGCTCGTGATTGACGATAACGAGGATATACGTTCATATCTGCGCTTGCTGCTTGCTGACGGTTATGTGGTAGAAACGGCTGCCGACGGGCAAGAGGGCCTGGCCAAGGCGCGCCAGCTCATACCCGATGCGGTGGTGTGTGATGTGATGATGCCTGTGATGGACGGTTGGGAGTGTTGCCGCAGATTGAAGGACGAGTGGCAAACTTCGCACATTCCGGTAATGATGCTGACGGCCTGCACCCTCGACGAGCAACGTGTGGCAGGATTTGACTGCGGTGCCGACTCTTACATAGCCAAGCCGTTCAGTCCGGATATGTTTAAGGCCCGATTGCGCAATCTTATTGATAATCGCCGCCGCCTGAAGGCTTTCTTTGGCGACAAGACATCGCTCAAAGCCTCGAATGTGAGTGAGCTCGACAAGGGTTTTGCTGCGCGATTGCGCGACATGATAGAGAAGAATATGTCGAGCGAGAATTTCTCGGTTGAGGACATGGCGGCGCAGATGGGCGTAGGGCGCACGCAGCTTTATCGTAAGGTTAAGTCGCTCATGGGCTTTTCGCCGGTAGAGTTGTTGCGCATAGCGCGCCTTAAAAAGGCTGCCGAATTGTTGCGCCGCACGGAGATGACTGTGGCCGAGGTGGCTTATGAGGTAGGATTCGCATCGCCCAGCTACATGGCCAAATGCTTTAAGGAGTATTTTGGCGTTAATCCTACGGAGTATAAGTAGTTATTGCTTCTATATAACAAAGATGATATTTGAACTTTGTTATATAGAAGCAATGGCTGCACGCATACAACGAATAAAGCCGTTGATTATAAGTGAATGTACTTAATAATCAACGGCTTTATTACTTGTCGGGGCGACGGGATTCGAACCCACGACCCCCTGCTCCCAAAGCAGGGGAAATAGGAGGCCTAAATCGTTGATATACAATAGGTTGAGCGGGTGACTGAACGTGAGTGCTCACAATATGCTCACAAAAAGGTGCTTGTGGTGCGCGTATAAGGTGCTTGTGGTGCGCGCATAAACACCACAAGCGTATGCAAAAAACCTGGCCACGTGAATGCGTGGCCAGGTGGGTGCGCCTGTCAGCCGCAGGCGGCTTGTGTCAAAGGGGAAACGTATGAAAGTAAAACCCCGGCTGATGTATGTGGTGTGGCTGTTGTGCCGCTCATTGTGGGCTGCCGTTTTGTGGCGGGCTGCACGGCTGGAGGGTTATATGTTGTCTGCGCAATGGTTGATGCGCTGCGCGAGGTCGCGCAGGCTTTGACGAAGTTGCTCCCGTTCGGCAGGGGTGAAGCCTCCTGTGCCTCCGTTGCCGTCGATGCCGTTGAGCTTGTGGTAGAGCCATGATGATGACTTGTGAAAGTATTGGTTGGCTACTTCGCGCCATGATATGAAGAGTTGTATGTCTTGCAGACGCTCCCTCATATTGGTGATGGGTTGGGTGTTGTCCATGATGTATGGTGTTGTGGGTTGTGTTTGGTATAGTGTAAAGAGCCCCGCCCGCTTGTGACGGGGCTCTTTGTGTTAGTTGGGTTGCCTTAGCATTTGGTCGAAGAGTTCTTGTGAGTACCAAAGTAGTTGTGGATAGCCATCGGGGAAACTCTTGTTGTAGTTGCGAATGGCTTCGAGCAGTTCGTACTCTTTTTCGGAAACTGCGGTTTTGAATGTTTTTTGTTTCATATTGTTTTTTGTTTTGACAATGCAAAGATACTACAATAATTCGTATTTTCCAAATTATCTGCATGCTTTTTTGTTGGTTTTCAATGCTTTATGCTTTGGTGTTGGGGCTGGCTGATGTGTGTTGTGTGGTTACTGTATCTCATAAAGGTAGGCTTGCTTGAGTGGTTGTATGCCGTTTTGGTCGATGGTGATTTCGAGGCGGGCGCAGGCGTAGCGGCGGGAGCCTATGAGGTAGGGCTGTGTGGGGTCGGGGTTGATTTGGTCGGTAAATTGTGCTTGCAGTTCGATGCGTGTGTCGATGGTGGGGGCTGTGGTGAGTAGTTGCCCTATGTTGCCGTAGGTGGCGCGGGTTTTGATGGGGCCTTTGGTGGTGAGTGCGAATGGGCCTTCGGGTGTGGGGAAGGTGTAGGCCTTTGTGACGAGTGTGGCGGGTATGTGGCGGGGGCCGTTTGTGCTTGTGGTGTAGGGTATGGCGATGGGGCAGAGTGAGGTGATTAAGTATTTGTTGGGGGTGCCGTCGGGCCCTGGAAAGTATTCTTGGTAGAGGGTGTCGTTTTCGCCGTTGTACCATGCGATGTCTATGTGGTCTTTGGCTTCGGTGGTGGTGTCGGTGGTGTCGGTGTCGGGTGGGTTGATGGCGTTGTTGACGGAGTAGACGTTGCTTTTGGTGAGTATGGTGTCGGCCACGGCTATGATGGGGTAGCGCCCGGTGGCGGTGGGGTCTTTGAGTTGCCCGTTGTTGGTGGCGATGTGTGGGTCGGTGATGAGCATGTTGGCTGGTGTGATGCGCAGTTTGGTCATTTGCTCGCGGTCGGTGGTGCGCATGAGTGGGGGGAATTGGTCTACTTCGCTGAGGACGGGTGTGTCGAGATCGTTGATGAGTATGGCGTATGCGCGGTTGGTGGGTGTGACGGTGTAGAGGTTGGGGCTTTGTTTTTTGTAGTAGGTGGTTAGTTGGTTGTAGTGGTTCAGGGCTTCATCGTATGTGGCGGTGGGCAGTATGGTGGCGTTTTGCCACACCTCGTCGGGCAGGCGCAGCATGGGGCTGATGTTGGGGTAGTCGTAGTCGACATTGCCGTTGGCTGTGGTTTCGGCTTCGGGGTCGGTTGATATGTTGATGGTGTGTGCGTCGGACACTTGTGTGATGGTGATGGGCTTGCGTTTTTCGGTGTAGTAGTATTTCCGGGTGTACATGTCGACGTATCGCCCGCTGAAGGTGAACACGCAGCCGAGCAGGTTTTGCAGTTCGTTGAGATATTCTTTAACGGTCCAGTGTGGGAGGATTGCGGCCCGTTGCAGAGTTTGCCGGGTGTTGGCTATGTAGATGGCGCGTGTGAGGGGGTTGTCGGTGTATTGCTTCCAGTCTCGTGGCTTGAAGCCGAGGCAGCGGAATATGCGTGCGGTGATGTCGAGCAGGTAGGGGCATGGTGCGAGTGTGATGTCGTCTATTGAGTCGCCGTCGAGTAATGGTGTGGTGGTTATCATGTTCATGGGGTTGGCTATGATGTCGTCGGTGGTGCTGTATATGGGCAGACATATTGCATCGGTCTGCCCGTAGGTGCCGTATGCTGCTTGCCGCACGGGTGTGGTGGTGCGCAGGAATTTTTGGCCGATGCAGCTGCTGAAGATTTTGATTTGTGTGCGCACGTCGGTTCCGCTGCTGAGCACTCCGCTGTTGGAGTATTGCACGGAGCCGAAGCCGTCCCATGCGTTGCCGAGTGGTAGCTCGTCTATATAGGTGGTGTCGTTGTTGAGAGGTGATGCTTTGACGCCGGCTTTGAGTTGCACTTTTATTTCGGTCTCGGTGATTGAGGTGACGGTGGCGGTGCCTTCGAGTTGCAGTGGTGGTGCTATGAGCTGCATGGTGTATTGTTCGCCTATGTGGGGGTATTGTGTTGTGGCGGGGTGGTTGCGTGGCCCGAATATGGCGAGGTTGGTCGGGCAGCCTCGCAAGGGCAGCTGCACCTCGAGGGTGTAGTCACCTTGGTCGGCAAAGTAAGGGTTGACGCGTGTGAGTTTGATGGTGGTGCCCTTTTTTATTTCGGCAATTTGGTTGTTGATGGTGAGTTGCATCATGGGTTGGTGAGTTTTTTGTAGTGGGTATATTGTTGGTCGAGTCCGTCGGGCCCGCTCATTACGACGTAAGCTTTGATGCCCTGCGCCAGGTGTTGGTTGAGTTGATTTATGGCATCGGTTTGCGCAGGTGTGGCGGTGTCTACCACTTGCACGGTGGGGGTGTTGTTGGCGGCGGTGGCTGCTGTGGTGATGGCTTGCCCTGCAAGGGTGGCGGTGGTTTGTGGTGCGGTAATGACGCGGCTCACGTCGTCGGCAGTGAGTCGTGCCACGGTGTTGGTGCGTTGTGCGTGGTCAATGAGCTGTAGTACGGGCATGAGGTTGGGGTTGTTCACGGCTTGGTGGTTGGCCACGAATTCTCCTTCGTGCACGATGCCAGCCTGTCGGCGGTACTGTTTGCCACCGGTAAAGCCACCGAGGTAGTAGCCCTCGGCTTCGGCCTGGTGCTGTTTCTTGATGGCGGCTATCTGTATGGCACCGGCTGCGAGGGCTGCTGCAGCGGCTATGGGCGCCATGATGGGGCCCACGATGGGTATGTTCACCACCGAGCCGTATGCCATGATGGCGTTCATGGCCGTCTGTGCCACGGCCTGAGCTATTTGCACCTTCATCTGCTTTCGGTTGTACTTGCTTTTGATTTTGGCGAGTTCGGCCTGCTTTTGTTCTTCAAGTTTTTTGGTGCGTTTGGTGTTTTTGCCAGCGGCTTTTATTTGTGCGTCGTAGCGTTTGGTCACTTCGGCCTGTTCGAGCTGGCTTTGTGCCTGGAAGAGTTGTGTGGCTTGGCTCATGGTGGCCATTATCAATCTCATGGCCGCCATGCCCACTGCGGCATAGTCTTGCCATTGCGCTTTGCCGTCTTTAAGTTTTTGAGAGAGGTTGGAGAGGTCCTGCGCCAGATTGATGACGCCTTGGCTCATGGCGTCGGTGGGCTGTCCGAGGTCTTTGGGCTTATCCTTCTTGTCGTCATCGCCGTCCTTGCCGTCCTTCTTCTTCTTTTTATATTTATCTTCGATGGCCTTTTTGGCCTTTTGATATTCCTCTTCTGACAGCAACCCCTTGTGGTGCCTGTACACCTCTTCAAGGAAAGCCAGTTCGTCGGCCTTCCGTTCCTCTGCGCTCTTCAGTTCATACTCCTTGCGCATTTGGTTCACCTTTTGCAGGAAACGCAGGTCCTCGTCGTATGCGGCTTGTTTCTTTTTCTTGTCCAGGGCTTCCTCGGCCTCGTGTATTTGTTCGGCCGTGGCTTTGTTCTTAGGGTCGCGCAAGTAGTTAAGCCGTCGTGTGAGGGCTTGAATTTGTATGGCGTTGAGTTCTCTCTGATATTGTTCCTCGCTCATTTGCTCCTTCTCGTGCCGCAGGTTGAGGGCTTGGGTGCGTTCCTCCGTCTCCACGTCAATTTGGTGCAGACTCCAGTCGGTGCGTGAGGCATCAATTTGTTTGGCGGTGTTGGCTATTTGTTCGTTCAGCGAGTTAATCTCGGAGTCGCCCGCTTTGTAGAGGTCGCGCTTCTTTTCAAGGAACTTCTTGTCGCTTTGCAGTTTGAGCTGCTGGAACTCGTAATAGGTTTTTATATCCCTTGCCGCATACCGTGCCAAGAGTGTGGCTTGCTCCTGTCGTTGTTGTTCGTCGAGCGCGGCCGTTTGCTTGCGTATCTTCTTGCGTCGTTCGGCATCGGTGTCGTCGTTGCCACTGCCCGAGTACCCTGTGCCCTCGGTGGTGGGTGTGGTGGGAGTGGTGACGGTGCCGAGGTTGAGTATTTCGTCGATGCTGCCGCCCATCTTTTGCACGGTACGTATGATTGAGTTAAGCCGTGAGTCGGTTGTGGTGATATCGCCGTTCACTCTGGTCACCCAGCCTTGAGCCTCTGCGTATAGCCTCTTGAGTTCGTAGTATTCCTTGCCCTCGCTTTTGAACATCAAGCGGCCCAACAAGGCAGAAGCACCAGGAGTGCCATGGGCTGCTGCATATTCGGCATTGTTGTATTGCTGTACAAACTTTGCATGTTCCTTTTCAAAGTCTCGCAATCTCTGCGCGCGTATTGACACGGCGTTTTTCATGCGCCCCAGTTGCTCCTCATGGTTAAGCTTCGCCGCCATGAGTTCCTTCACCTTGTCCTGTGCGGCTTCGAGCAGCGCCTTCTTTTTGAGTTCGGCAATGTAGTCTGTTATTGCTCTTGTGTTTTCGCGTGTGATGCGTCCCGACGCGGAAATCTGCGCGTTATATCCTGGCACAATACGTTGCAGAGCCTTGATGGCGGCATGACGGTCAGAGAGTTTGCGGTTGTTGTCGTGAATGATGGCCGTGAGTGTGTAGATGCGGCTCTGCGTGGCGGCAGTGGCCTCGTTGGCCTTTTGTTCAAGTTGCAGTCCGTCATTCTTGATGGCGATGCGGTCCTTCTGCGCTTGTGTGAGTTGTTTTTCGCGCGTGCACCAAAGATACACGGCCGCCGCCACGGCTATCACAGCCGCCGCCACCGCTGCATAAGGGTTGGATATGAGTGTGCGGTTGAGCGCGATTTGTGCCGCGCGCGCCTTCACGATGTTCCCCGTCATGTTGTAGTACATGAGCGACAGGGCGAGCCCGAGCCCCTTGACAATTCCAATAATAGCCTGCCCGGCAGCTATTGTGGCGTTGAAAGCCTTCTGTGCGGCAGCCGCCAGTGCAGTTTGTATGGTTTGCGCCTTGATGGCCGTGGTGTAAGCCACGACTACAGCCGTCACCACAACAATTTGCTTGGCGTGTGAGGCAATGAAAGGCAGAACCTTGGTTAGGAAGAGCAAGAAACTGTTGCCCACGTTCACCACCTGCATGTATGCCGGGTAAAGCTGTTGGCCCAGTTGTACGGCCATGTCGTGCGCCTTTTTCTGTGCCTTTTCAAGTTGGGCTTGCGCAGTGTTGTTGGCGGTGTTAAACTCGTTGGTCACGCTTGTGCCTTGGGTAAAGGCTTGTGTGGCCTGCTGTTGAGTCTGTTTGAGTGTGTCGATGTTTGCAGCCAGTGTGGAGAGCGTTTGCGTCACGCCTGCGCCGCTCAGTTTCATGTCTGTCAGCATTGGTGCGAGCGCGTCCATTTTGCCAGCCTTGCGCAGGGCTTCCACAAATTGCAGCAAGGCCGCGTTGCCATCGGTTTTGAGCAGTTGTGTAAACTCTTTGACGTTGAGCCCCGCCACCTTGGCCATCGCTGCCGGTTTGGCATAGAGTGCGGTGATGACGTTTTGCAAGGCCGTGGCCCCCTTCTCCACGTTCACCATGTTTTGGTCGAGCACAGAGCCGAACGCCATCACCTGTGCCTGCGTCATGCCCGCCTGTTTGCCCACACCTGCCAGTCGTGCCGTAAAGTCCATGAGGTAGCCCTCGCTTGCCGACGAACTTTGAGCCAGTTCGTTAATGACAGATGCCGATGAAAGCATGGCCTGCTTCAGCCCCATTTTGTCGGCATCGCCAAATAGTTGCGCCAGTTTGCCGATGTTCTTTACAGCGTCCTCGCCAAGGTCCTCGCCGAGAGCCACGTTTATTTGGTCGGCCGCTTGCACAAAGTCGAGTATCTGCTGCTTGCTCTGTATGCCAAGGCGCCCCGCATCGCCCGCCAGGTCGTTGAGTTGCTCTCGGGCCGTGCGGGTGTCCATCTTCATAAAGTCGTCGTTGAGTTGTTGCACGGCTTCGTCGGTCAGCCCCGTGTACTTTTTCACACCGCTCATGTGCTCTGCCATGCCGGCATACTCGTTCACGTATTCGGCCATGGCCTGCTTGAGGGCGCTGAATTTGCTCGCGATGCTGTCGAACACTACGGCCACGCCTTGCCACGTGTTGCCTATGTTTGTCAAGAAATCGGCGCTGCTTGCCGCCGATTGTTCTTTCTTAATCTTTTGAAGTTCCTTGTCAGCCTCTTGCAGTGAGCGTGTGAGCACCTGCCATTGCTCCGAACCGCGCTCCACGTTGCCGCTGTTCAGTTCCCTGTTTATCTCCTTTATGGTGGCTTTAAGTTCCTTTGGCGTGGCCGAGTCGAGTGAGCGCAGCACCTTCTCCACGGTTTGTGCACGTGATGAGAGCCTTGTGGCTTGCGTCTCGAGGCTTTTAATCTCCTTGGCGTAGGCTTGCAGAGCCTTGCCGTCGCCGCGGTCAAAGGCATCTTGCCGCTTGATGCGTGCCTGCTCCAGCCGGCGGTTGATGTCATCGAGCTTGCGTTGTGCCTGCTCCGAGTTGATGGTGAGGGTTACGGTCTTGATGTCGTTGTTATTCATAAAAAAGCGTGTTACTTTTGGTGTGTGATAATCCAAAAGTAACACGGCTTGATGGGGTGTTAAAAGACACGCGGCACGGTTATGTGTGCTTTTTGATGTAGGCTTCCCTTTTTGAGTAGTTGTGCGGCCCGGGGTATTTGGCAATGGCTCGGCTTTTAATGCTCCTATATAGTTGCTTGCTCTCCTTCCTTTGCTTTTTTTCCCGTCGGTAGTCCTCCACAAAGTCGCGCCACTCATCGGGCGTCATTTCAATACCTTTAATGATACCTATCACGAAAGCGCAGAGAAAGAAACATATAATAAATGCAACTATTAACCAGAAAATGATGAGCATGATGTGTAGTGTGTATATATTCTTTTTGCAAAGATATGGCTTTAATCACTACCGCGCAACAAACTGGGGGCTTAAAGTGCCCATTTGTCACCCCCTCTCGCGCTCCGTCAGCGTGTCGAAGGCTCCGCTGAACTCGTCGCCCATGATGCGCGCCATGTGGTCTTTCAGCACCTCGATGCTGATGTACCACGACTTGTTGAACCACGGCCTGCGCTTTCGCGGTTCGCCAAGGTTGTGCAGCTTGCGGTAGGCCTTGCCAAGGAAGTGGAGGTCGCCCCCATTGCCCTGGCGGTAACCGTTGCCCACGCCGAGGTCCACATAAATGCCATACTCCAGATAGTTGAAAGCCATCACCGCCTCGCGCCCCGCTATTGATGCCGCACCCGCCTTGACCGAGCGGCGCAGCGCGCCCGTGTGGTGAATGCCCATGAGGTCGAGCCGGTCCTGCCATATCTGCACCATCTTGGCGCGCCATGCGCGCAGGTATTGCTCGCGGTCGTTGCTGTTGTTACTCATGGTCGGTGGTGGTGTTGGTGGTCCAGAGGTCGGGGTTATAAGTAAGGTCGGTGGGTTCGTCCATGCCCACCATCAGGTACAGGCCCGTGCAGCCGTTCAGGAATATGCCGCCCAGCTCGGAGCACTTTATGTTGTCGGTGTCGAGGTAGAGCATTTCGGTTTGCAGTTGCAGCGAGTCGTGCAGCATGCGTGCGGTGAATTGTCGGGCGAGTTCGCGGCAGCGGTCCATCTTGAGGTTGTAGTCCGTTTGGTTGCCATACTCGTAGCGGGCTATTATAAACACGGTGTACACCCTGCGCTTGAACCACCCGCCGCTTTGTGCGTAGAGGCTCTCCTGGCACACGTCTGAGGTGCACACAAAGTTGGCAGTGCTCTGGTATTGCTCGAGCAGGCCCTCAAGGTAGCCAAGGCCCGAACAGGTGGTGTGCTCAAACTGCCATGCGCGGGCCATGTTGTTCTGCCCGGTGAGCTGGCTCATGTAGGTGGTGAAGTCGAACATAGGGAGGGGATTTTTTAGTTGAAAGGTTGAAGAGTTGAAAAGTTAAGAGGAATGTCAAGGGGGAAGTTGATAAGTTGAGAAGTTGAAGAGTTAAGAGGTCGCTTTAAGTGGTCGAACTCGCGGAGGTTCCCCCATAAACTTTTCAACTTCTCAACTCATCAACTTAAAATCCCCCTCTGCTTGTCCAAATCGGCCACGATGGCTTGCTCTTCGGGGGTAAGCTCGTATTTGGCGGCTTTGGCGGCTTTGGCGGCTTGGGCGGCTTTGGCGGCTTTGGCGGCTTGGGCGGAGGATATGAGCAGCCCGCCGCCATATAGGGATTTGCGCTCCTTGCCTATTGTCCGCACAAATCGGGCCTCGGTGCGCGGAACCTCAAAGCTCACGAGCGAGGCTATCTTGTTGAGTCTCGCGGCGGTGATGACGTTGGGCGGGTAGTCTAACACCGGCAGTTCTGCCTTGGGCCTTTGTGCGTCGGCCTCCTTGATGAGTTGCGCCAGGTCGGGGGCTGTCATGAGCACGTATGGGCTTGGCAGGTTTGTCACAAAAGCCGTGTTCACTTTAGCACCATTCTCGTATGTGATAGAGATACCAGTCATGATATGGGTAATGCTGTCCATACTGCTTGACAGGGGGGTGAGCGATGGTGCAAAAAGGAAAAAGTGAATGCCGCGCTCGAGGTAGAACCTTTTAATCTTGGCCAGTATGCTGAACGGCGGGTTGTCAATCACCACGCAGCCCGGTGGATAGTTGTAGTGCTCATAGTCGCCGCCTGGGTAGAATGGGCGCACTATGGGGCGGTCGGGGGCGATGTTGAACTTTTTCATGGCCCAGCCCTTTACGGCCTCGTACACGGCAGGCGGGGTGTAGCAGTCGTCGGTGGTGCGCTTGGGCTTGAATTTCTCTACAAAGCCATCGTAGTCGTTTAGTTTGTCTTGTTTCTTCATGGGGGGGTGCGTTGAAGGGTTGATGATTTTAAGAGTTAAGAGGAATGTTTTAGCGGTTGGACTCGCAGAGGTAACTTCATAAACTTTTCAACTTATCAACTTAAAAAGTTGCGCAATAAAGATATGTTTATTACCTTTGCGGTGTCTAATAATACATAGACAATGGATTTCACCGACGACAGTCTAAAGGACTGGGAGGAAACGCTGAAGCCCTTCAGGTTCCTCTTCCGCAATGAGGAAAGGCTCCTTAAATCGGGCCGCCTTACTGAGTCGGAATTTCTTGAAGACTTCTTTGACGCGGTGCTTGACGCCTGCTCCATGTTGTACGACAAGAAATGAATGCAACAGGCTGGCCTGCCTTGCCGCGTCAAGGAGCGTGCTGCAGGCGGGCGGCCTTTTGCTCGTCGGTGGGGCTGTCAGCCGGCATCAATCCATTCAGGTGTCACACTTCATAAAACTTTGTAGCTATGAATGATAATATCCGTCGCAAACTTGAGGCGAGCTATGCTGCCACCAATGACAATGACAGCGAGCTGTCGGGCCGCTTGCTCGACGAGGCCTTTGCCCTGTGCACCACTCCTGCCGAGGAGCGTGAGGCAGCGCAGTATGTGCGTGCCATGCTTGGGCGCGGGCGCAAGCGCACCGATGTGTGTGCCGCAAAGCTGCTTGGCGATGTAAAGCCCGCCCTGTCGCTGGCCTGGCTGAGCAAGCGTTACTTCAGCAAGGGCACCTCGTGGCTGCACCAGCGCATCAACGAGAATGTGGTCAACGGCAAGCCCGCCGCCTTTACCACCGAGGAACTTGGCGTGTTGTCGGCTGCATTGAACGACCTCGGGCAGCGTTTGCTCGCCGCATCTGCCGACATCAGGGCGCAGGCAGAAGTTTATAAGTTTAAGAGTTGATGAGTTTATGAGGTCGGTTTAAGAGGTAGAACTCGCAGAGGTTACTTCTAAACTTTTTCAACTTCTAAACTTTTCAACTCGAAAGTAATAACTAAGTGCCGCACACAATAAGGGCGAAATCCATTACCAGACATTGGGCACTTGTGTCTGTAAGCCTCCCACGAGTTGGGGGGCTTTTTTTGTTTTTAAGTTGATGAGTTGAAGAGTTTAGGAGTTAAGAGGAATGTTTAAGCGGTTGAACTCGCAGAGGTAACCTCTTAACTTTTCAACTCTTCAACTTTTCAACGATGAAAGCTTCAAAGCTTTCATTTCTTCCGCCTTTGCGTCAAGTTCGGTCAGTGCGTCGAGGGTGGGCGTGCTGAGCACAGCCGGCTGCTTGGTGATGTCGCCGCCCGTCAGAGCGCGCAAGCAGGTAATCATCACCGCGCGCGGGTCGGTCGGTGCGGCATTGGGGTCGGCCGAGCCGGGCGCGCCGAACAGGTGGGGGAACAAGCCCGCATACTGCGACTTTAGCCCCACAAGCCACATGAGCAACATCACGCGGTGCGCGTTGTCAAAGTCCGCCCCCGTGGTGCCGGGGTAAAGCGCCATGCCTATGGCGTCGAGCGCTTCGGGGCTTTGCACCTTGAGGTAGCCCTGGTAGTAGTTCTCCACCTCCAGGTAGGTGCGGAATGGCACCCCGTCGAGCATGGCGTCCACCGCGGCATGGCCTGCAATGTGACTCATTCGCGACGGTTCGGCGGGCGGCTGGTCAATAAAGTCCACCAGGGGCATCAGGGCTGCAATGTCGTCCTTAAGCCGGAGCAACACGCGGTGGCTCTGGCCGATGATGCGGGCAAGGAACAAGGCCTTCACCTCGTCGGCAGTCCATTCGCCCCCGGCCATCAGCGCACACAAGTAGTGGCGTTGCTCGTTGGTAAGGGCCAGCCACGACTGCGGAATGTGTGCCTTGATAGATGACTTCACCCTCTTGGCCTGATTATCCGAAAAAGAAGGAAGGGTCGGTTTGCTTGTTCTCATACTGTGCTGTGTGTCGTGCTTGGTAAGTGGGGCTCAGCCGGTACTCGTCAAGTAGGTCGGCATGCGCCTCGATGTAGTTAATAAGGTGGCGTGTGTGGTCGGCAATGCCCCGCCCCTGCATTACGTGCGCCGCCATGAGCTGGCGTGCCATGAGCAATGCCGCGCGGTAGACCTCCTCCTTGGGCGAGGGGTCGGGCACACGCTCGGCATCGGCCGCATATTGGCGTGTGACGAGTGCGGCATAGAGTTCGGGCGAGATGACGTCCACCACCCGTGCGCTGGCCGCGTGCAGCGCGGTGGCCATGGCATCGAATTCCTCGCGCAGCACCTCGCGGCCCTCGGGCGTGCGTATGCCGTAAAGGGTGCACAGCGAGGGCGTCCACAGCAAGGAGCCGGCCCGCGAGCGGCGCATGGTCATAAGGTTGTGTGCGGCCAGGTGGGCGAGCACGTGGTCCTCAAGCTGGCAAGCGTCGCGGCGCAGCTGCAGGCGCAGCGCGTCCACACGCTCGCGGCTGGCGGGTGCCGTGTTCTGGTTGCTCACAATGCCAAAGCCTGTGGGCGTGAGCACGAGGTCCATTTGCGGCACGGCATCATAGGCCGCGCGCAGGCAGATGGCCGTGGTCAGGTAGCCCGCCACATGGTCGGGCAGCGTGGCGTCGGTGGTGATGAGGGCCTGCCAGTTGGCCGTGCAGCCCTCCACATAGCGCTGCACCTTGTTCCACACCTCGGGCGTGGGCGAGCGGAAGGCCGGCACGGCGCGCTCAAAGTCGGTGCGTTCAATTATTATCTCCATTGGCTGTAACTTTTTTCGCGTCGGCATGTTCGTCGAGCGTGGTGAGTTGTATCATCGGGATTGTTGGCTCAATGTGCCCCCACTGGTTGAACCACAGCACCATGTTGATGGGTGTGAGCAGCATGTCGTGGAAGGCTATCTCGAGCGCCTGCTTCATGGTAAAGAGTTCGCGCTTGTCGGAGCCCGAGTTGTTGCTCTGCGTTTTGCCCGGCACAGCCCCCACCAGATTGGGGTGCACGTTGTCGGCATAGCAAATGGTGTTGGCAGCCGCCTGCACGTCCTCGTTCCAGTCGCCGCCCTCCTTCGCGCCCTCAATGTTCACGATGCGAATGTCGCGCACCTCGTGCCCGTCGGGGTTCACATAGTAGCCGCTAATCCACGCCTTGCCCGAGTTTTCCACGCCGCACAGAAAATCCTTGATGTTCTGCTTCTCGCGTGTGACGCGTTTCTGCATCTCCACGGGGTCGGTGATGTTCTCCTCCATGCAGATGCGTTGCCAGTAGGAGCGTTCAATTTCAATTTGGTACTTCACGCTCGTGGTGTTGCGCAGCTTGGCGCGCTTGCCGGTGGAGATGAGCCGCTTCTCGTCGTAGGAGCCGCCGCGCAGCACGGCGCTCCAGTAGGGCACGGGGTAGTACTGTGCGCCCGCCGTGGGGAAGCGCATCACCACGGCAAACTTGCGTGTGCGTGTCGGGGTGCGCCCTGTGGGCTGGTGTGTGTCGGGGTCGATGGCCATGCGGCGGCACAAGTCGCCGTAGGGGTCGGAGAGCGAGAGCAGCTCTATGCGCTCCACGCCGTTAACGCCCTCCTGCCAGTTCTGCCAGTTGGCGTAGTACAGGTGGTTGATGCGTCCGCGGCGGTCGGCCTTCTCGAGCCGGCAGTGGCAAGCCTCCTTGTGCACGAGCCGGTTGATGCGGCGGCCGTCGCGTGAGAGAATGATGACGGCCACGGAGAAGTAGAAGTACTTCATGTCCGTCATCTGGTCCAGCATATATGCCGGCATGTTCTGCCTTCTGACCCATGCGCGCACCTCGGGGTCGGTGGTTGGCTCATGCGTGGTGGTGTCGGTGAGCCTGAGGCCTGCGCCGTAGCATGTGAGCACGTTAAAGAGTTTGTTCTGCGCCGTCACCTCGTCGGAGGCCACAAGGCGCACAAGGTCGTAGGGCAGCTGGTTGTCGGAGCCATAGGGCACGTACGCCTCGTTGGGGTAGCCCGGCACGGGGCGTGTGATGATGGTGCCGCCCGGGGTGTCGAACACGGTGGTGGTGTCCTCCACCTCGGCCATGACGGCGGCAAATTGGGTTTGGGGGATTTCAAAAAATTCCATAGGGATTTTTTTAAGTTGAAAAGTTTAGGAGTTGAAAGGTTAAGAAGTCGCTTTTATAAGTTGAAAAGTTGAGGAGTTGAAAAGTTAAGAGGACACTTTTATGAGTTGGGCAAGCAGAGGTAACTTCTTAACTTTTCAACTCATAAACTTATCAACTCATAAAAGCGACTTCTTAACTTTTCAACTCTTAAACTTTTCAACTCGTCAACTTTCGACGAAACGTTATAGGAACGTTTCGTCGAAAGTTCCGTCGAACGTGCGCACGGGCAGCGGCGTGAGCACCGACAGCCCGCTCTGGCTCTCGCGCCACGACAGCGTGGCAGAGTCGGCCGTGTTGTAGGCGTTTGTGCCCTTCAGCTCGGCAGCGGTTATGGTTATGGGCGTGTCGTCGCGCCACACGTGGCGTGCCGTCATCACGTCCTTGAGCAGTGCCACCTCCGCCGCGTTCAGTGCCCCCGTGGTGGCCTTGAACTCGGTTTGCGCCTCCACGTTGGCGTTGTAGGCCGCTCCGCCCACAAGCACCTGCGTGTAGGTGGGCTTGAGCGACTCCTCCACCTCGCCATATATATATAAGGAGTCCTCCACACCAAACACGTTGGTAAAGGCGAGCGTGGTGACGGGTGCCGCGTCAGCGTCCCATGGTGCAAGGCGGTAGCGCATGGTGCGCTGCCCCACCGTCACGTCGTAGCTCACGGGCTGCCATGTGGCACCAGTGTAGGGCCCGTATTGCTCGAGGTTGCCCACAATGTAGCCGGGCGAGGTGTTGTAGCAGAGCAGTTCGTTGCCGTACTCCTCGGCCCTGAATTCGGCGCCTATGCGGCGGGTCTCGCCCGTGGTGAGGTCCATCATCGTCACGCGCACACTCACGGGGAGCTCCTGCTTGCGCTCCTCGTCGGAGGGCATCCACACGAGCAACTCCGTGGCCAGCTTTGGCACCACCTTGCAGCCACCGCCCGCCATGGTGAGGAAGGAGCGCTGCACAAAGTCGGCACCGTTGATGTAGAGGCTCTGCCGGCAGGGCATTATCTTGGCGGTGCCCATCAGCTTTGAGTCGGCCTCAATGCGCAGTTCGGTGAGCCACTCGCCCCCCGAGTCCATGGCGGCGGTGGCGTAAGTGCTCAGCAGCCACCCGATGTCGTGCAGGCTGAAGTCGCCCGCGGTGTCGGGCATGAGGTTGGTGCCGAGCACCGTGGTGCCGCCAAGTGTGAGCAGTATGTTGCATGGGGTGCCGAAGGTGCCGCCCTTAAAGTCGAGCTCGTGTATTTCGGTGGCAAAGGCAAGGGTGGGGAGGGTGGTGGTGAGGCGGGGCATGGGGGGGGGAAGTTGAGAAGTTTATAAGTTGAGAAGTTGAAAAGTCGAGAGGAATGTCAGGTTGTTGAGTTTCGGATTTAGCAAGCGCGGGCTGAAGGCCCAAGTATTTACTTAGCCCAGGGCAG
>OQVL01000708.1_pt1 | contig 18521 bp, 18 predicted proteins | sample 1691501 | NCBI WGS metagenome assembly OQVL01 (sample SAMN03418253, study PRJEB22391) | human gut metagenome | biome: human-gut; feature: organic feature; material: feces | host: Homo sapiens | place: Tanzania | collected 2013-01 | reverse complement strand
TTTATCAAAAAATGAGGTTTTACATGAAAAACGCAAATATAAGCCGTTTAGGCGGGTTTACGCTGATTGAGTTGTTAGTCGTTGTACTCATTATCGGCATTTTAGCCGCTATGGCACTGCCGCAATATTTTAAGGCCGTGGAGCGCTCCCGCATGGCGGAAGCCGTCACGCTTATGGATAGCATTGTTAAATCCCAACGCCGCAAGTTTATGCAAACAAACAATTATGCGAGAAGGTTTGAGGGGTTAGATGTTTCCCCCAAGGGGGCAACGGGGAATGTGTATTACACCAAAGGGGACCCCAGGACCGGGGAAGGCGGAAATGGGTTTAGGATAAACCTGACGGACAGTTTTGTGGGTGCTTTCCGTATGGTTGATGGATCCATGGCTTCCTCTTCATTGCAATACCAATATTTCTTGTTCCGCTATTATCAGAGTGATAATGTCTCTTGCAGGGGAAACAACCGAGCCGGGGAAGAATTATGTGCGGACTTTTGCGGGATTGATACTCCTGTGTGGCAATGTTGTGATAATGGAACAAGTGCCTCGTGCCCACGCCCCGCTAACAACTAATCCACTCCTAAAGTCTATTCCCCTTAAAAAGGCATAACTAGGCATAAAACAGTATAAAACAGCTTCAACCGCCTTAAAACGGCAAAAAAAGGCCCCTCGCGTGATGAAAAACGCGAGGGGTTATCTAGCCAGGCATTCCATGGTTTTCTCTTTCCTAAAGGCCAAATTGTGCCCATATTCGCCAGTTGAAAGGATTTAAGCCAACGGTCGCAGCCCCCTGTTTGATGCCCCGTCCCATCTCTCCGGGGTTCTCCAGCCTTCCTCAAAAGGCCGGCCCGGGGCTTGTGCAACGGATAACCGGCACCAACGCAAGACCACCACGCCGCCGAAACTTAAAAGAACTTTCTTTTTCTATGTTGAAATCCCCTCCGCGCGCACCGTAAAACCGGTTTCACGCGGAACAAACTTCAAATAGTTGCCGCGGCTCTCGCCATACATCATACGGCATAGCTGAAAACCGCCTGCTTTTTCTGTCAAATACTACGCACTGCCATTAGGTTATACTAAGAGTATAATGGAAGAATGGCTAAAATCAAGGGGTAAATCCTATTTATTTTATTCCCCGAGCAGTACCTTAAACACAATAACCCCTTTTGCCTGCTCTAATGGGTCCGCAGGGCGTTTTTGCCCCTCTATATCCAACCAAATCTGCCCGTCTTGCCGGAACACCCGCGCCGCCAATAACCCAAGCGGAGTGCGGATTAACTGCTCCTGCCCGGGGGCCCATTCGGTGGTTGGTTTTACGGCGGCTATCAGGCGGGGGGAAAGTTGGAGCATAAAGTGCGCTCCCCGCGTGCGCAAACGCGGCAACGTCCACCATTCTAATACATCACTGTCCTCAAAAATCGGTGCGCCGTCCGGCGGCAGTTGTGCCAGTAGTGGCAGGGCCGCGCTGTTGCTTTGCGCGCTGAGTACAGGGCGGGCGGTGTAGGGCGTTTCACTTTCGCGCAAACAGTGGCGGGGCGTGCTTTCCGCCGCCAGCGGGTAGGCCACGCGGGCGGAATCTTCAAACAAGCGGGTGACGCCGTATAAATCCAGGCCGAACAGCGCCGCCATTTGCTGGGCATACCCCTTGGACGGGTGGCGTTTGCCGGTGGTCCAGAGGGCAACGGTGGCGGTGGAAACTTTTAATATTTTAGCTAACTTTGCTTGCGCGCCGCGCAGTACGCCGCCGTTCCATTTTTCTAATTGTTTTTCAAATTTATTCATGGGAACCTCCTAAAAACACATGGCAAAATGCCCTTGTATAAAACCCTTGACAAATACTAACAAAATTTACTACACTAGCATTATTAAACCGGTGGCCGCCGGTTTAATAAAATAAAGAAGTTGAGTTGTGGCACTTATTTGCTAACCTGCCTTACCGGGTGGCCCGGCTCCCGGGCCGGTACTTTGCTTAAAAGTATGTTTGCGCGGCAAGGCGCGGTTGTAGGCTCTGCCAGGAGCTACAACTATTATAACAAATAATAAGTGTGTTTGGTTAGTAAAGTTATGTTAGTTTGTAAAGACGGACCCAACTTAAAAGGGCACCCCGGGCTTCCTCGGCTGCATAACTTTACTGGCCTTTTTGCAGGCCCGGAAGTGCTTTTTATGTTGTTTTTCAATGGGCGGCTTAATGCCAACCGATAATAAACGGCGGTATCAGCAAGATGATAGACAGCACCGCCAGTATAATTTGCAGCGGCACGTTCCACTTGGCCCATTTCAGCCACGGTATGCCTGCCATGCCAAGCGCGGCCATGGTCACCGGGGCGGTGGGGATAATGGCATTCGTCCACCCTTCGCCAAACTGGTAGGCCAAAATGGCCGTTTGCGGGGCGATACCGATAATGTCCGCCAGCGGAATCATCACCGGCATAGTCAGCACCGCCTGGCCGGAGCCGGACGCCACAAAAAAGTTAATAAACGAGTGCGCCACAAACATTCCCTCGGCGGCCATCAGCGGGTGCATTTGCCCAATCACTTGGGTAATGCCGTATAATACGGTATCCAAAATGCGGCCGTCGGTGGCAATAACCACAATGGCGCGCGCCAACGCTAACATAATAGACACGCTAACCATACTGCGCGCGCCGTCTATAATAGCGTCCGTCGTTTGGTTGAGGGACAATTTGCCCACCACCGCGCAGACGAGCCCCACACCCAAAAACAGGCCGGAAATTTCCACAATATACCAGTGATAAAACGCCACCCCGGCTACTAAGGCACCCATACCGGCGGCAAAAATAAGTATAATCCAAATATGGCGGGCGGTAAATTTGGGTTTTTCCAATACATTTAATTGTAAATTTTTGCGTTTTTCAAGGTCTATTTCATAAGTGATACTTTTTTTAGGGTTTTTGCGCACCCGCTCGCCATACCAAGTGACAAAGCCAATCACCGTGGCTGTGCAAATGCCCCACACCAGGAAACGGTACCCCATGCCGGAATAAAGCGGCAGTTGGGCAATCCCTTGAGAAATCCCCACCGTAAACGGGTTCATAAAGGCGGAGCCAAACCCCACCCACGCACCCAGGAACGGAATACTGACCCCAACCACCGTATCATACCCCAAAGACAGCGCCAGCGGGATAAAGAGGGGGATAAAAATAAGCGTTTCTTCCTCCATGCCAAACACGGCGCCGCCCAGTGAAAATAAAATCATACTGGAGGGGATAAAAAACTTTTTGAGCAGCTCCTGGTTGGAAAATAAATAACTGGTGCCCAAAATAACGGCGTTGACGGTTCCGGTGCGTTCAATAATGGTAAAAATGGCCCCGGTAATAAAGATAAATACAATAATGTCGGCGCAATCGCCAAAGGCTTTTGCGGGGGCGGTCAGCACGGCCCCAATGCCTTGCGGGGCGGAGTCTACCCGGTGGTAGGAGCCGGCAACCGTATAGGTGCGGCCGTCTTTTTGAACGGTGTTATATTGCCCGGCGGGCAGAAAATAAGTCAGTGCGGCCACCACAATCATAATGGCAAAAATCAGGCCGTAAATATTGATAGAGAAAGTTTTTTTCATTTGTATATTATAGTTTATTTCCATCAGTACACACCAAAAAATATGGATAAATTAACGCTGGAAAATTTAATTTTTGCCCACGCGGCCCGGTTTGAAAGCCCGGTTTGGGCGCACCGCGGGCGGCTGTTCGCGCCGGAGAAAAAACCGTTGTTGCGGGCGCTTATCCGGGTGTATAACCGTTTTTTTGCGCGGGAAAATGCACATTTTTTGCGGGGCGCTCTGGGCGAAAACCGCCGGGCCCGCTTTTGGGGCGGAACTTGGGCGGAAACGCCGCCCGCCCTGTGTGAGCGGCTCCCGCGGCTGTATTTGCGGCGCGAGGTGGAAGAATTTTACAAAACTTGCCGCGCCGCCCGCGTGCCTGCTTATAAAACCTGCCGCGCCGCCCGCGTGCCTGCAAAAAATAAATTTGACAAAACCAAATTTATTTGATACAATATATTTATAAATTACAAATGCGCAAGTGTTTGTAATTTTTTTCTTTTCTTTTTGGAAATTCCACACGCGCCCGCCGGGCGCACCGGGGGCTTTTCGGGCTCCCGATGGGGGTTTCCATGGTTCAACATTCAACTAAAACACTAAAAAAACCGCGCGAAAAAGCCTTGCCGTATGCGGAAGGTTTTGCCGCGCAACTGCTTGCCTTTTTTGACGTGCCGCCTTTTAAGGTGACGGAAGTGCTTAAAAAAGACGGCTCCGTTTCTCTGGTAGAAACGGCGTGCGAACTGCCCACCTTTGAGGCTTTTGCCAAAGTGTTGGGCACCACCAAAGCCACCTTGGTTAAGTGGGAAAATGCACACCCGGCCTTTGCCGAGGCCGCCGCCAAAGCGCGCGATTTGCAAAGCAACATTCTTATCCAAAACAGTTTGCGGGGGAATTATTCGTCCTCTTTTGCGGTGCTGACCGCCAAAAATTTATTGGGGTGGAAAGACGGCAAGGACGACGCCCATTGTGTGCAAAAGCCGCTGGTGGTGCGGTGGGGGGAACCGTGCCCGGAAAAATAAAAAATGCCGTTCAAACGGCGGTCATTCCCTATCAGCCGCGCTACCCGCAAACGCTCATCCACCCGCAGTTGGAAACGCACCGCTTTTGCGTGTTGGTCACGCACCGCCAAATGGGCAAAACCGTTTGCGCGGTCAACCATTTGTTAAAAAGCGCGCTTATCAACACCCGCCCGGCTCCGCGCTATTTTTATGTGGCGCCGCTACTCAAACAGGCTAAAATGATTGCCTGGGATTACTTCAAGCGTTATTCGGCCCCTATTCCGGGGGTGAAAATAAACGAGGCCGAACTTTGCATTACACTGCCGACGGGAGCCAAAATTTGGGTGGCCGGGGCCGATAACCCCGATGCCTTGCGCGGAACGTATGCCGACGGCGTGGCGTTGGACGAATACGCCCAAATTAAACCCGGCGTATTTGACGAAATTATCCGCCCCATGCTCCTTTCCCGCGGCGGGTGGACTTTGTTTACCGGCACGCCCAAAGGACAAAATGCGTTTTATGATTTGTTCACTTACGCCCAAAAAGCCGCGCGCCAACAGCCGCAGTTGTGGTGGTGCGGCGTATATCCGGCCGATACCACGGGCGTAATTGCGCCGGACGAGTTGGAGCGTATCCGCCAAGCCACCCCGGCCAATGTGTTCAGGCAGGAGTATCTGTGTGATTTTGCCGCTTCTTGTGATAATGTGTTAATCCCGGTAGACGTAGTCAGCGCGGCTTTTCAGCGGCATTACGGCGCGGCGGAAGTGGCCGGAGCCCCGCGCGTAATGGGGGTGGACCCGGCCCGCTTTGGGGATGACCGCAGTGTTATTTTCTGCCGCCAAGGGTTGCAGGCGTATGCCCCGCGCGTATTCAAAAAACTGGATAATATGGCGCTGGCCGCCCGCGTGGCGGTGGAAATGCAACACTTCCGCCCGGACGCGGTATTTATAGACGCGGGCTGTGGCGGCGGGGTGATTGACCGCGTGCGCCAACTGGGTTTTTGCGTGACGGAAGTGCCGTTCGGCTCCGCCCCGGTAAAGGCCGGGCAATATGCCAATAAGCGGGCCGAAATGTGGGGCGAAATGGCCGCCTGGCTCAAAGCCGGAGGGGCCTTGCCTCCCGGGGGAGAACTGCGGGCTGATTTGTGCGCCCCGGTGTACGATTTTGACGTGGCCGGGCGGTTAAGATTGGAGCCTAAAGAAAAAATTAAGGAGCGCACCGGCCGCTCGCCGGATTTGGGGGACGCCCTGGCGCTGACGTTTGCGTTCCCGGTGCGCCGCGGCGCGTTTGCGGCGGAGTTCGCCCGGTATGAGTATGGGGTATTATAGGCCCAGGCATTTTCTGGGCCCAAACGCCGCGGCGCGTGGGCCCTTTTTCCCTTGTCAGCCAAGTGTAAAAAGGGTAAATTATTTAATATGAAGCTAAAACGGATTTTGTTTGTTTTATGCAGTTTGGCAGTAGGCACGGCGGCAGGCGCCCAGCCTTTGCCCGGTGCGGCCAAAATGTGGACAAAATCCGTCAGTAAAACCGCGGCGCAACAAGCTCAAAAAGGCCCCCGTACACCGCTGGAAATGGCCCGCCAGGTGGTCGCCCGGCAAAAACAAGTATACGCAGATAAAAAATTGTTAAACGAGGCCATAAATAAATCGTTAGACGGTTTCGGGCTGGATAAAGCCATTTACCGTTCTTTGGCGCAACGCAATTCCCGCCGTATAGCGCTTTCTAAATCCATGCTCCGCGGCCAAATTGAAGCCTACAATAAAAACCGCGCCCAAATTAAGGCCCAACTGGCCATTACTCCCACGGTGAAAAACATTGATTATTCTAAATTGTTGGATTCCAACGCCCGGTTAATTTTTTTGGGGGAAGTGCATTATAGGCCGTCTATCCGCGAGGAAGTATACCGCGCCATAGAACAATACCGCCAAAAACACCCCCATAAAAGAGTCTATTTGCTGACGGAATTTATGGAAGCGGAATACCCCAACGAAGCCCCCATGGGCTTTTACCGCAATTTGTATTTGCGGGGTAAAACCGTGGTGCCGGAGCAGTTGCCGCTATTAAAAAAACTGGCCAAACAAGGGGTGCGGGTGCGCGGATTGGAGCCCATGCGCGGGTTGGAATTTTTGGCAAAAAAATTTGGCATAGAGGATAAAACTTTTATGCAGGGCTCTGTTTCTTTAGTCGGGCACGAAATCCGCAACCGGGCCTGGGCGGAAAAAATCCGCCAGTATGTGCAAAAAGACCCGCAGGCCGTCTTTTTTGTTTACGTCGGCTGGAGCCATTCTTCGTATAAATATGCGGATAATGTACCCCTGATGTTAAAAGACATACCTTCCCAGGTGGTGCAGTTTAATTTGTGGTGGAAAGACACCATGACCCCGGCCTTTGAAGATTTGTTTACTCCCGCTTTTTTACAAGACCCCACCGCTAAAACCGTGGCCGTCTTAAAAGCCAAGCGCTACCGCCGTTTGTTGGGGGCGGATGTGCTGGTTCACTTACACGAATAGGATAAAAAAATGAAATATATACTGGCTGTTTTACTGTTGGTTTTATACTTCCCGGCCGAGGTTTGCGCCCAGGCCTTGCCTAAACGCGCCATGCAGGCGGCCCGCCAAACAGTTAAAGCCCAACGGGCCAAAATAGTCAATCTGCGGAATTTTAAGCACGCCCGCGCGGCCAAAACGGCGGCCCACAAAGCGCGTGCCGCCCAACTGCAACGCTTTAAGCAACTGCAAGGCCGCCCCTTGGTGGTGGACGAAGCCGTGCCACTGCGTAGCCGTCGGCCCGCGTATAAGTTTAGCGCAGACGGCCTGTTTACCGGGGCGGATAAAAAATTAGTGCAAACACACATGTATTTTGAAGATGCCACCGTACCGCTGAAAAAGAAAATTACGCCGATGGAAAAATACTTTGTTGCTCGGCAAAATAACATCAATACGTTGGAAAAAATTGTTTGGCGCGGGCGCTTAGATTATTTTAAGGCCAATGCGGATAAAATGCTGGCGCAAGTAGAAGACGACTTGATTTTTACAGAAATAGACTATACCCGCTATATCCCCGCCGGAACCAAGACGGTTTATATCGGCGAAGTACACGAACAGCCTTTTGTTCAGCGGGAAGTGCGTTCCATACTCCGGGCCGTGCGCAAACAAAACCCTGCTAAACCCATTCTTTTATTAACGGAATTTCTGCCGGATACTTTTTTGATGCCGCCGGGGTGTGAGTTTCCTGTGGCCGGATTATCGTATTTATACGGTATAGAGGTGTTCAAGGAGGCTTCCGACTTAAAAATGGGCGTGGCCGGGTTGGAAAATTTTGATTTTATTGATTCATTGGAAGACTTATCCGTATTAAGTCAAGAATTTTCCGCCACGACGGACGGCGCCGCCCGCCGCAATATGTACTTTGTGCGGCGTATGCGCCAGTTGCGTAAAGAATATCCCGACGCCGTTTTTGTGGTGTATGCCGGCGGTGCCCATGTGGATAAATCCTATTACCGCTCTTTGCCTAAGCTGATGGGGGATAATAAAAATGCGTATATTATCCAGTTGGACTTGCCCGACTTAAAAGCCGACGTGACCCCGCTGTTTAATTATGTGCGCCCGAATGACGGCATGGAAGACGCCGTACGCAAAAATTCCAACGCGCGGTTGGTATTGCACTCTAAAAACCCCAAATATACGGATATGTTCGGCTTTGATTTATCCGTGACGGTAAACCAGGCAAAGCCGTATAGAAGATAAAAAATAACCCCGGGAATACGCCGGGGTTATAAAAAAATACTTGACAAAAATGATTATATTTTGTATAATTTATTTATAGTAGTAATCTGCCGTACAATTCTTACAAAATTTTCTTTTGAACTTCACTTTATAAAAATTGCTTCCGGCCGGGCCTCCGGCCGGATAAATGCAGTTTATACCTCATAGCTGCAAGTGGCTCATTTTGGGTTAGGCCGGGCTCAAGCCGGATAAATGCAGTTTATACCGTCGGCGCGGTGGTTAATAAGTACACCAAAAGCCCCGCCAGTGCGGCCGTCAAAAAGCCACAAAGCCATGCGGATTTGGCTTTACTGCTCCGGGGGAACATCTTGCGTGTAATAATATAAAACCCCGGAAATCCAATCATCACTACAAAAACAATCACAATTACAAGTCCTGCCATATTTATTTCCTCCGTTCTATTTATAGTAGTAAATTTCCCGCCCGTTGTGGAGCTTTTCTTTTTAATTATTCAGGTGAGTTATGAACAAACACAAACAAAATTACTGCCGTATCTATGACGACTTGGCCCGCCAAGCCGCCTCTTGGCGGAGCGCTTGGAAAGAGCTGGGCGCTTACTTGGCCCCTACCCGCGGTTTTTTTGAGGAAAATTTTTCCAACCGCGGCCAAAAAATAGACCACCGCACCTTGATTGATTCCGACCCGCTCCTGGCGGTGGAGGTGCTTTCCGCCGGGATGATTTCCGGCTTGACGAGCCCGTCACGCAGTTGGTTCGCGCTGGAAATTACCCCGGCCGCCGCGCGGGAAGTGCCCGGCGCGCGCGAATGGACCCATAGCGTTAAAGAACGCTTGGAAGAAGCGTTTGCGGGCTCTAATATTTATGCGGCCTTGCACGGGTTTTATCAGGAAATTGCCGTTTTCGGCACGGCGGCTATGCTACTGGAAGAAGACGGCAAGGAGCTATTGCGCGCCCGCTTGTTTACCGCCGGGGAATATGTGCTGGGCTGTGACGAAAACGGCCGCATAGACCGCTTTGGGCGGGAGTTCTTTTTAACGCCCAACCAAATGGCGGCTAAATTCGGCCTGGAAAATTTACCCCCGCAGTTGCTCCGCGCCGTGCAAGACGGCAAAGACACCTCTTGGCACCGCGTGCGGCATTTGATTTTGCCCAATCCGGCATGTGACGTGCGCTATAAAAATGCTACCAAAATGCCGTATTTATCCGTTTATTTTACCCCGCAGGGTGAGGTATTAAAAAAGGGCGGATATTGGGAATTCCCCGTCATAGCGGCGCGTTGGGAAGTAAAAACCGCTAATGATGTGTACGGCAAAGGCCCCGGGTGGAAATGTTTGGGGGATGTAAAAATGCTCCAAAAAATGCAAAAAAATAAACTGGTGGCCTTGGATAAAATTACCAACCCGCCCATGATGGTTTCCAGCGGCGTGCAGGGGGAAGTAAATTTACTGCCGGGCGGGCTGACCCGGTATAGCGGCGCGGCGGACGGCGCCGTAAAGCCCGCGTACCAGGTAAATGTGGATTTATCCGCCCTGGAAAGCAGTATAGAAAAAGTAAAAGCTACCATAAAAGCCCAATTTTTTGCAGATGTATTTTTAATGCTCAGTACGCAAAATTTTGCCAATATGACGGCCGCCGAGGTGGCGGAAAGACACCAGGAAAAAATGTTGGTGTTGGGCCCCGTGTTGGAACGGCTTAAAAACGAACTGTTAGACCCGTTGGTGGAGCGCTCCTACGCCATTTTAACCCGGCGCGGCGTGTTGCCCCCGGCTCCGCAGGCGTTGCAGGGGTTGTCTATCGGGGTCAGTTATATCAGCCTGATTGCACAGGCCCAAAAAGCCACCGGGCTTGCCGCCTTAACGCAAGGGATTGATTTTGCCTCCCGCTTGGCGGCGGTCCGCCCGGACGTGTTAAACCGGGTGGATTTTGAAAACGCCCTGGAACAAGGGCTTACCATGCTGGGGGTTCCTCCCGGCGTATTAAAAAGCCGCGCGGAAGTATCTGCGGGAGCAGACACCGCCGCAGGCGAATAAACCTTCCAAAAAGAAAAGAAAAACCGTGTGTGGGGGCGCGTCTTAAATTACCGAACGGCCCCCCGCGGACAAGTGCTTGCGGCGCCTGCGCCGCCCGGGCATTTGCTACCTGTCAAAAAAACCAAACAGCCCCCGGCCGCGCCTTAAATTACCGAGCGGGCCGCGCGGGCAACCACCGGCGGACGGCGCAGGCGTTTTGCCGGGCGGATTTTATGATAAATACCCAAGAACAGAACGACCGGGATTTGCGGGCAGTATTAAAAACTGCCGCCGGGCGCAGAACAGTGTGGCGTGTTTTGCGCATGGCCCGGGCGGGGGAAAACGGCTTTGTGCCGCGGGACCCGTATGCCACGGCGTATTTTTGCGGCCAACAGAGTATTGCTGTGTGGTTGCAGGAAGAATTATGGCGGGCCGACCCCGCCGCTTATATGGGGCTACGCCGCGAAAGCGAGCAAAATATTCCCGCCCCAAAGGAGGAAGAAGATGTCTGAAACGCTTACGGATACACCGCCCGAACAAAGGGATTTAACGCCCACCGCTCCGGCGCAAACGCAAAGCCCGGCTCCCTTGGATTACACCCAATTAAAATGGCCCGAGGGAACCCAAAGCGCCGCCCGGGAAACCTTTTTGGGGGCCGCGCAAGAAATGAAACTGCCGCCCGAAATGGCCCAAAAATTGGTGGATTGGAACACCCAGCAAATGGCTCGGCAGGAAGAAACGCAGGAACAAACCCGGCAGGAAATGTTGCAACGCTGGGCGGATAAAACCAAAGCCGTCCTCGGCCCGCAGTATGAGGAGCATTTGGCGGTGGCGGTGCGGGCGGCGCGCACTTACGGCGGGGAAGAATTGCAAACCCTGCTAAAAGAAACCGGGCTCGGGAATCACCCGGTGATTGTAAAAACATTTTATGCTATCGGACGTGCCACCGGCGAAGATGCCAGCACGGGCGGCCCCGCGGCGGCCCAGACGGATAAAACATTCGCCCAAGCATTGTACGGTGCTAATTAACACAAGGAGAGTATATGGCAATTATTGCAGACAAAAATTACGGTTTGGTAGATTATGCCAAACAGTTTGACCCGTCCGGCCAGGAACTGGCTATTGCGGAAGTATTAAGCAAATCCAACGAGATTATCGGGGATGCCCTGGTGCGTGAATCCAGTTTGGATTCCGGCCACGAATACGCCGTACGCACCGGAATCCCGGAAGGAACTTGGCGCCGCGCCTATCAGGGCATTGAGCCTGCCAAAGCCACTACCAAAGTGGTGGTGGAAACTTACGGCACGCTGTCCGCATACAGCGTGGTGGATAAACTGGTGGCCGAAAAGGGCGGTAATGTGCAGGCCGTGCGCGAGGGGCAATCCAAGGCGATTATTGCCGGGATGTCCAACTCCATGGCGGCCAACTTGATTTACGGCAACGCCGGGGAACACCCGGAACGCTTCACCGGGCTTGCCGCACGGTACAGCGAGCTTTCCGGCGCGGAAAGTGCCCGCAACGTGATTGACGGCGGCAGTGAAACAGAGGGGAAAAATTCGTCCATCTATTTAGTGGTATGGGATACGGATAAGATTTTTACCTTCTTCCCCAAAGGCAGCCGCGCGGGCATACAGCGCGTGGACCACGGGTTAGTCAACCATATTGACGCCGACGGCAACGAATACCCCGCCTATAAAGAGTATTTTGAATGGAAACTGGGCTTGGCCGTGCAAGATTGGCGCTATGCGGGCCGCTTGTGCAATATTGATGTGACAAATCCCGCCGCCGACCTGATTGACAAAATGTGCGAACTGGAAGAACGCATACAAAGTTTGGCGCTGGGCAAGCCGGTTTGGTATATGAACCGCACCGTAAAAGCCGCGTTGAGAAAACTAACCAGCAACCGCACGAACGTACAGTACACGCCGGACCAAATTACGTCCCGCCCGCTTATGACGTTTAACGAAATCCCCGTGCATGTATGCGATGCCATTACGGATAACGAAAGTTTAGTGAAATAGGAGGTTTTATGTTGTTAGATAACCATGCAGTATTTTCAGAAAAACAGCCCCTTACGGCCAGTGCCGCTTCCACCCATACGGTGGACCAGGGCGCGGCCGGGGATGCCCGCACCGGGTTATATGCCGTGGTGCGCGTAGCCGAAACCTTTGCCGGGGCCACCCAATTAACCGCCACGTTGCAAACGTGCGACCGGGCCGATTTTTCCGGCGGGGTAAAAACCTTGGCGAAAGTAAGCGCTCCGGCGGCGGATTTGAAAAAAAACGCCGTACTGATGAAGTTGGCTATGCCTGCCGGCACCTTGCGCTACTTGCGTATGAACTATACCGTAGCGGGCACGCCCACGGCCGGGCAAGTATCCGCCTTTTTGACGGATATGGTGGACCTGTAAAAAAAGGCCCGCGCCGCTTTTGGGGGCGGCGCGGGTCTAAAAGCAACCGCCAGAAAAAAACAGTTGTTTTTTATAAAATTGGCGGAGCGTAAAAGCGTTTGGGTATATATAGATGAGATAAACCGCATAAAAACGCCAAATTGGGCCGTTTTTGCTAAAAACTGGGGTATTTTAATGGAAAATAGCTCATTTTAAGTTTAACATCAGCCTAAAACAGGTAAAAACGGGGTGGCAAGTCTTGCTAAAAGCAAAAAATAATTTTGGCGGCGGCGTACAGGAGCGTAAGGTCGCGTGGTCGGGGGGAAACAAGCTGTCCTCTTTTTATTAAAAAAATTTTATAGAAGTTGGTTTTTGTTTGGGTTTTATTGTATCTATAAATATTAATGCTATTTTATAAATACTTAAATAATAAGTATTTATAAAATTAGATATAAAAATGCTTTTGTGTAAACCGTGCTGTTTTTAATAAAAAACATCTTTCAAAATTGTATGTAAAAATAAAAACACTTAAATAATAATATAAATTAAAATCGTGTACAAAATTAATAAATGCTGAAAATAAATTTATTTTGCAAAATTAACATCAAATTTGCGTTTTTGTAAATTGGTTTTGTGTTGCAAATAATATATCAAAAATAAAAATCATTAAAATTTAATATAAATTAAAATCGGAGGAAAATTATGGTTTCAAAAATTGATATTTGTAATTTGGCCTTGGCGCATTTGGGGCAGGAGCCTGTCAGCTCTTTAACGCAGGAAGACGAACGCGCCCGCCGCTTAAATTTGTTTTATGAGCCGGTCAAAGCGGAAGTGCTGCGCACCCATAATTGGGCGTTTGCCACCGTTCAAGAGCCGCTTATTCGCTTGGAAGACCCGTCCGCCGCGCCGTATCCCTATTTGTACCAATACCCGGTGGAGGCGCTTTTTGTGCGCCAAATTACGGACCCCGCGTATCCGGGCAAAAAATATCCGTTTCGGGAAGTATTCCGCCGTCGCTTAAACCAACGCGCGGTGGAAACCCCGGCCCCGCAGGCGGTGGCGGAATATACCCGCCATGTAAAGGACGAAACCCAACTGGACCCCGCCTTTGTAAAAGCGTTTGCGTTGGCGTTAGCCTCGGATTTGGCCTTGGCTTTGACGGGGGATAACGCCTTGGCCAAACTGTTGTTCAACCGCTATGCGGCCAGTTTGGACGAAGCCCGCCGCAGTAATATGTGCGAGGAGCTATCCTTGCCCGGCCGCCGGGAAGAAAGCGCGTTTTTGGAGGTGCGTTAATGGTGTATCATCATTTGCAACCGTCATTTTCCGGCGGGGAAGTAAGCCCCCACACGGCGGCGCGCGCGGAAGCGGGCAGTTTTTCGCGCTGGCTGAAAACGGCCCAAAATTTTATTTTACACGCGCAGGGTGGCGCGTCTAACCGGCCCGGCACTTGGCTGGTGGCTCAGGCAAAATATGCTGGTAAAGACATACGGCTCATTCCGTTTATTTGTGGGGACGAGGAAGCCTATGTATTGGAACTGGGGGATAAATATGTGCGTTTGCACACGTCCGCCGGGCCGGTATTGGGGGAAAACGCGCAACCTACCGAGTGGGCCACCCCTTATCCGGCGCACGAGGTGGCGCACGTCAATTATGTGCAGTATAACCAAGTGTTGTATTTGGTGCATCCGGCGTATGCGCCGCAACGCTTTGTGCGGGCGAAAGACGGCACGTTTACCTGGGAAGAATTTATGCCCCAGTACGGCCCGTTCCGCACCGTCAATACGGAGGCTTCCCGCTGTATGCGCCTGACGCAAGAGGGGGGAGAAATTACCGTAGCGGGGGTAAAAGCCGGGGTCACGTTTCAGCCGCTTGTGTACCCGCAATATGCGCTCATGGCGGATTTTAACGGCCAATGGTTTTATTTGGACGAAAACTTCGGCTGTAATATAGCGGCTATGGTTAATAAATTCAACCAAACTTTCGGCGCGCAGGGGTTTGCGGCGGAATATAAAAACGGTGTAGTGACGGTGACTTCCCCCGCGGCTACCGGGGGGAATGCCAACGGAATGGAATTAAAACTCCGCTACCACGAAGACCCGGTGGAATCTCCCCGCGAAGTGGCCGTTTATACCCTTTCCGGCGGTACCAATGCCGGCACGGTGCCGGATTCGGGCAGTAAAAAACAAATTTTGGAAAGTGATTTTGATTATTTCCGCCCCGCCCAGGCGGGGGGAATTATCAGCCTGACGCACGAAATGGAAGGCCAATATGTGGCGGGCTCCGTGGGGTACGACGGCGTTTCCCAAACGCTTAAAAGCGGCGGGGATTGGCGATTAAAAACCGCCGGAAACTGGACGGGAACCGCCGTATTGGAAAAATCCGGCGACGGCGGCTCTACCTGGCAAGTATTAAAGCGTTTCGCGCGCGAAAGCGGGGCGGAAAACCTGAGCGATTACGGCACGTTGGAAGAAACGTCCCAAATGTATTTAATCCGCCTGCGCGGGGAAAATGTGACGGGCGAAATGGGGTACGAACTTTGGAGTGATGCGTTTGTGCAGGAAGGGATTGTGCGCTTGAAAAATTATTTGGGGCCGCGCAAAATGGAAGTGGAAATCGTGCAAGCGGTGGCTTCGGGCGAATGGAGTTTGCGTTGGGCGCCCGGCAGTTTCAGCCCGGCGGCGGGGTTCCCGGCGTGCGTGTTTTTTTACCAAGACCGCCTGGGCCTGGCCTGCACCGCCACGGAGCCGCAAGCGTTGTGGTTTTCCAAAATCGGGCAATACCAAGATTTCGGCCACCAACGCACGTTGCAGGCGTCGGATTCGTTCGGCCTGAATTTAAGTGCCAAAAGTTTGCAATCTATCCGCTCCGTGGTGGCTTCCGGCGGCAAACTGTTTGTGTTTACGTCCGGCGGGGAGTGGACGGTGGAGGCGGACGGCGCATTCACCGCCTATACCGTGCGGGCCCGCCAACAGGGCGAGCGGGGCGCAAGCCGGGTGCCGGCATTGGCGGCGGGCGGGCGCGTGCTTTTTGTGCAGGCGCGCGGCGGCGTACTGCGGGATTTGGTGTACGATTATACCTGCGCCGCCTATTTGGGGGCCGATTTGACCCTTTTGGCCCGGCATTTGTTTTTCAACCGGGAAATCCGCGAACTGGCCTTGCAACAGGAGCCCGACGAACTGCTCTGGTGTGTGATGAGCGACGGCGGTCTTTTAACGCTTACTTATCAGCCGCAACAGGATTTATGCGCCTGGGCGCGCCACACTACGCCGGGCACGGTGTGCGGCGTGTGTACGGTGCCGGCCCCGGGCTATGATGAACTGTGGCTTTGCGTGCGCCGCGCCAACGGGATGTGCATAGAGCGCATGAATAAGCGCCTGGCCAGTAAAGCGCCGTCCCAACAGTTGTTTTTGGATAGTGCAATAGCGTTTAACTTTGCGGAGCCCGCCGCGCAAATTACCGGGCTTACGCATTTGGAAGGGCAAACGGTGTACGCGTTGGCGGACGGAAACCCGGCCGGGCCGTTTACGGTGCGGAACGGGGCCATTACTTTGCCGGCTCCCGCGGGGCGGGTACTGGTGGGGCTTGCGTATGAGGCCGTACTGGGGAGCCTGCCCATTCAGCCGCCCTTGGCGGACGGCACCCCGCGCGACAGAAAACACCGTTTGAACGGAATTAGCGTAAGCGTATTGGATAGCCGCGGCGGATGTGTGGGGGTGGAAGGCGGCAAGTTGGATGAGCTGGTTTATGCCCCGCAAACGGCGTACAATCAGGCGCCCGAATTGCAAACGTGCGTGTGCCACAAAGTATTGGCCGGGGGGCATAACCTGCGCCCGGCGGTGGTGTTTAAGCAGGCGGAGCCGCTGCCGGTGACGGTGCTGGATTTAACGGTGGAAGTAGTATAAATAAAAACGGGCCTTTGCATTTGGCAAAGGCCCGGGTAAAAACTTTTTTTAGTGTGCGGGAGAAAGGCTTTGGCCTAATTCCAGGGGCAAGATGTACGGTATTTCCACCGGGGCCGGGGGCACACCGGGCAGGCGGAAACTGCGCACTTCCTGCTGTAATTGTTGTGCGTACGCTTCCGGGCCGAACGCCATGCCGACCACCAAAAAGTTGCGGCCCTGCTGGCTGGCAACCGTCATATAAACCGGGGCGCTTCTGCCCGTGTTGCTGGTGCCGATACCCGCTAAATAGACGGTGTTTTCCGCCACCAATTCCGGCCCGTGGGTCAGCTTAAACTGGGCGCTTTGGTTGATTTGCAAGGTTTCCAACAGCTCGTCAATTTCTTCCTGCGGGGCTTTTTTGGCTTTCCAAGAAACAACCCCAAAGACGGAAAAAGGCCCTTCGTCGGCTCTGTTTGCGGCTTGCAACGCTTTACCCATAGGCCCTGCGTTGGTATCAATCCCCAACAAGAATCCGCTGTCTTTTCCGGCCCAATCGGAAACTTCCGTTCCGCCAAACAGGTTCATGGTAAAACCGTATTTGGCATCTTTATACGGGTGATTGCCGGATACAATTTGCGTGTTGTTTTGCACTTTGTTGGCTAAACCCATCAGCGGTTTAACATAGGTGTTTACACCCATCCAAATACTGGCTATGGCCGCTAGGAACAACAACACCGTGGCGGCTCCGGCCAGCAGTAAAGGCCATTTGTTGCGGCTTTTACCCGCAATGACCCAAATCAACTTAAAAATCAAGAAGAACACGCCGTAAGTGACGGCGGCTACTAACAGCACCAGTAGTGCTAAAATTACGAATGCCATGTAAAAACTCCTTATCTGAAAATAAAAGCGAGGTATTTTTTAATATGCCATCACTTCCTATAACAAATGATATTAGTTTGCGCCCGGCTTGTAAAGCGGATTTTTATACAGTGGCCCAAAATTTGCGCCCGGCGGATAAAGCGGAACTGGTGCGCACGCACGGCCGGGCAGACGGGGCACTGCTAGAGCATTTCGCCCGGTACAGCACGGTGTGCGGGGTGGTGGCGGCGCGCGGAACGGCCGTTGGTTTGTGGGGCCTGGTGCCGGACGGCCCGCCGTCCGCCCGCGCCTGTGTGTGGCTTTTAACTGCGCGCGGGGTGGAAAAATTCCCGCTGGGTTTTTGCAAGGCGGCGCGGGTGCTTATACCGTGTTTTTTACGGTTATATCCGCAGATTTACAACTATATTGACGCCCGCTATCCGGCGGCTGTGCGTTTTGCACGGTGGTTGGGGGCGCGGTTAAAGCCGGCCCGGTTGAACGGGGCGGACTTTTGGTACGGTACATGGAGGAATTATGGGTGGAGCAGTAAATTTGGGCGCGCAAGTGGTGTCGTCCGCCGCCGACGTGGCGGGAAAAAACAAGAGCGAACGCCGCTATTACCGGGCGTTGGCGCAGGCGGCCGATAAACAGGCGGCCTTAACGCAGGCGGCCTCTTCCCGCCGGGCGGAGTATATATTCCGTTCCGGCGCGCAGGAGTACAACCGCTTGGGTGAGGAGTACAACCAAACGCGGGCGGCGCAAAAAAGCGCGTGGGCCGCTAACGGGAGCGGTAATTCGTACACTTTACAGCAAATGTTGCAAAACAGCCGTTGGAATTATTTGGTGGACGGCCAAACCGCCAAACAAAACACGGCGGATGCGCTGTACGAAAATAATTTGGCCGCCCTGTTGGGAACGCAAAACTTGCAGGAGGAAGCGGCCCAATACCGCTCGGCGGCGCGGCGTTCGTCCGGCACGTTTGCCCGGCAGTTTATGCAAAAGATGATTGGCCTGTTCGGCTAAAGGAGGTTTTTTATGAAAGTTCCCGTTTATCAAAAACAAACCGCCCCGGCGGTGCCTGCCG
>OQVL01000707.1_pt1 | contig 18527 bp, 11 predicted proteins | sample 1691501 | NCBI WGS metagenome assembly OQVL01 (sample SAMN03418253, study PRJEB22391) | human gut metagenome | biome: human-gut; feature: organic feature; material: feces | host: Homo sapiens | place: Tanzania | collected 2013-01 | reverse complement strand
TCTTCACTCGAAGAGGGAGTATAGCGGGCTATATGACCGATGAGAGGGAAGAAAACAGCCAAAAAGATGAGGTTGGAAATTTATATTGTTATGGTACATTTTTCACTCAAATCGTACCAAGTTATTATTTCACCGTCACTAAGACCAAGACAATGATACCAAGCAAAATAAAAAACAAATAAAGATAAATGATTGACGTAAAGAATATAAGAAAATCCTTCGGCAGCCTTGAGGTGCTGAAAGGCATAGACCTCCACATCAACAAGGGGGAGATAGTGAGCATAGTGGGTCCCAGCGGCGCTGGAAAGACCACGCTCCTGCAGATAATGGGAACGCTTGACAAGGCTGACAGCGGCACAGTCATCGTGGACGGCATTGATGTCAGCACGCTCTCCAAGTCGAAACTGTCCGACTTCCGCAACCGTCATATCGGTTTCGTGTTTCAGTTTCATCAGCTTCTGCCAGAATTTACAGCCCTCGAAAACGTGATGATTCCAGCCTTTATCCGCGGTGCAAAGCGCAAGGAAGCCAAGGAAAGGGCTGAAGAACTCCTCGCTTTCATGGGCTTGTCAGACCGTGCCAACCATAAGCCGGCAGAGCTTTCGGGCGGCGAGAAGCAGCGTGTTGCGGTGGCAAGAGCACTGGTAAACAATCCAGCAGTAATCTTTGCCGACGAACCGTCTGGATCTCTCGATACCCATAACAAGGAAGAACTGCACCGTCTCTTCTTCGATCTGCGTGACAAATACGGCCAGACCTTCGTCATAGTGACTCATGATGAGGGACTTTCGCAGATTACTGACCGCTGCATCCATCTGAAAGACGGACAGATAGAGAAGGAACAAGAGGCTGTGACCGCGGAGACTGCAGCCGACGCAGGTGCCAGCGAACCTGCAATATAGAGGAGATCCATGTAAGTGACTGGAAAAAAAGGCTCGCATACCCCAATCCGTTTTTTTTACCGTCACAATAAAAATCACGTTTCGAATAAAACAGAAATACAATATGAAGAAAATCCTTTTAGGACAGAAAAATCGTCTCAAGGCGGCATGGAAAGTAGATTTCGGAGTATATCTCGAAGGTGATGAAGAAGGCAAGATTCTTCTTCCCACACGATATGTGCCTGATGACCTTGAGATAGGCGACGAGGTGGACGTCTTTGTCTATCTCGATAATGAAGAACGACGCATTGCCACCACCATAGAACCGAAAGCCATGGTGGGCGATTTCGCCTACCTCGAAGTGGCATGGGTAAATGAATATGGCGCTTTCCTCGACTGGGGACTGATGAAAGACCTCTTCTGCCCGTTCCGCGAGCAGAAGCAGCGCATGGCGAAAGGACGCTCCTACATCGTCCATGTGCATCTCGACGAAGAGAGTTTCCGCATCGTGGCATCTGCGAAAGTGGAGCATTACCTGTCCTCCCTGCGTGTCACCGAAGACGGCACGGCATACGAAGTGGATGAGAGCGGTGCGCCAGTGCTCGTCGATGGCAACCCTGTAACGCTGAAAGTAGGCGACAAAGTCGATGCCCTCATCTGGCAGAAGACAGACCTCGGCTTCAAAGCCATCATCAACAATCGCTATGCGGCTCTGCTCTATGACTCCCAGGTGTTCCGTGATCTGCACACCGGCGACCGTGTGGAAGCATACATCTCCAAGATACGTCCTGACGGAAAGATAGATGTAGCCCTCCAGCAGGCTGGTCGTCAGCATACCGAAGACTTCGCGGAGTATCTCCTTCGCTATCTGCAATACCGTGGCGGACGCTGCCGTCTTGGCGACAAGAGCAGTGCAGAGGAAATCCGTGAGCAGTTCCAGGTCAGCAAAAAGACCTACAAGCGTGCCATCGGCGACCTCTACAAGCGTCGTCTCATCACCATCACTGACGATGGAATCGAATTGGTAGGATAAACCTGCTTGCCGGTCAGAATAAGATGTCCATGTTGTTTTGTTGTCTGGTTGAATGTTCAAACGACTAAACAACCAGACAACAAAACAACCTGATTTTTTCTCTTTTTTCTTTATTTTTCTCTATTGATATTTTAATCTCCATGCAATGCAATGGGGAGAGCATAGTTATTGCAATGTAAAAGCATAGCTATTGCAGGATAAAAAGAATGCTTTCAAATCAGAAGGTATGTAACCTTCTGATTTGAAAGCATTTATGTTTTTAGGCGAGAATTGCGTATTTGCCGGCGGAAGTCGGGCTGGTGAAGAATTCTTCACTCACGCAAATCGCGAAAGTATCAAATAGTAAGCGGAATGATATTATTTGCTTACGTATTTCTTTCCGTTGAGGATGTAGATCTTGCCCTTGCTTGCGGACTTGATTTCGCGTCCCTGAATGTCGTACATCGCAGAAGAGCGGGCAGCAGAAGTCTCCGATTTCACGTCCTCGATGCCTGTTGCGGTGCCGTCAGGACGCACCACCTTGATCTTTGTGAGGTTGAGGGTTGTACCACCGTCGCGGATAATCCAGAGCTCGGCATAATCCTCTTCGAGGGTGAAGGTCTGGTCGGCAGGATTTTCGGAAGACTCCTTGGTATTCACCATCTTGCCGAATTTGTGCACCTCATTTGTATTTTCAGCATTCTCGGAATCCACTGTCACGAGTTTGGCAGTGGTCGCTATCTTCGTGTCATACTTGCTGTCGCTGGTCTTTACGCTGATAGTGCCGGCCACGGTCACGATGTCGCCCTTCTTGAAACCGCCGTCCACGCTCAGCAGAATGCCGTTGCCGACCTTCTTTGACTCGCCGCTGCCGCTCACATATCCATTCTTTATGGAGAGAGAAGAAGAGGAAGCCTCGGTAGTGCCCTTGGCTGTGATTCCGCTCAATGAAGTAGGGAAGTCGATGAGAGCATCTGAAGGTTGTGGCTGAGGCTCAGGTGTCGGACCAGGATTTGGCTCTGGGTTTGGTTCAGGATTTGGCTCCGGATTAGGTTCCGGGCTTGGTTCTGGAGTAGGATCAGCAGGGGCATCACCGATAATCTTGACGAAAGAAGAAGTATAAGAGTTGAGTTTTGCTTCAAGAGCACTGTTTATCTCAGCGTCAGCATCATCCACGGAATTATTGAATGTGAAAGAGAAATCGCCCTTCTGGCAGCGTCCGGCGCCGTAAGTACCGGTCACGATGCTTGGCACGTCAGCGGCTGCGTCAGGAGTGTAGGTGTAGAAACCGCTCTCGGTGTCGAAGTTGTTGTAGCCTGTTCCGCCCTTGAGAGTGACTACTTCCGCAGGAACCTTCTCGTCGCGGGTAGCGGCTACGAAGGCATCGAAGTGCTTTGAGTTTGTGGCATCGCCGGCATTGTAAGCCTGGAACTTCTTCTGTCCGGTCATCACATTGCCGAAAGCCTTGATGATACCGCCGGCTTCACCGGAGAAAGTGCCCTTCGTGTCTTTCGAAGAGCCTACTCCATTATTTATATCAGAGCCCTGCATGGAGATGAGCATCGGGTATTTGCAGTTGCGGAAATAGTTGTTCTCGGAGAATATGCATGAACCTGTGGTCGCTCCGACACCGTATTTCGCGTTGCCGTCGTAGTAGTTGTTATAGACATGAAGATGTTTTGACACGCGCACACGAGGGTGACGGGAGTCGGAATGGTCAAACCAGTTGTGGTGATAGGTCACGGAATCCACTTCGTCACTGTTGGAGTTGAGGTTGCACTTGCCGGTGTCCCAGTAGTGGTTGTTATCCACAGTGGCGTTGATAGTGCCTTTCACGTCGAAGGAACCGTCGCCTTTTGCCTTGTCGCCGCCTTTGTTCTGACCGTAGAAGATGTCGAGGTTGTGTCCCCAGATATGATGATTGTTGGTGTCAAAACTGATTCCGTCCTCCGGATGAAGCATGACGGCAAAGTTGCGGAGCTCCACATAGCGGCAGTTTCTTGCCAGTACGCCGAAGCCGTAAAGGGTGGCATCCTTGCCCACGCCCTCGATGGTGAGGTTCATGTTCTGCGACTTTCCCTTCACCTGAAGTCCGATGGCGGAGCTTCCCAGTGCGTCCATATCGTCCTTTTTGATGGTTCCGATGATGCGGATGGCGAGAGGACGCTTCTCATTGCCTTTCTCGTAAGCGCCGAGAATGGACTGGAGACCGGTGAGAGTAAACATCTTGTTTTTGTCTTTCTCCATCTCCAGTGTGACGGTCTTGGCAGTCTTTGCAGTGACATACAGTACGCGTGCGCCTGATTTCAGAGTGCCGTCATTGTTGTATGCGCCCACTCCGGCTGCAGCATTGTGATGGGCGTAACCGCTTCTGTTGAAGTTTTTTACGGTCAGAGTGCTTGATACCACCGCGTCAGCAGTGACTTCCGAGCCGTTTTTCACTGGCACTACCTTGAGAGTATAGTTGCCTGCCTTGAGTCCAAGGGCATCCACACGGCCGTAGGAACCGTAGGAACGCACCAGTTGGGCATCGAGTTTGGTCCATGTAGTGCCGTCAGCAGACACGTAACCATTGTAACAGGAGTAGTCGGAATCCAGTCCGGTAAACTCCATCCAGGCGGATTCGTTCCAGCCACCCTCAGCTTTCAGCGTAAGGGAAGCAGAGGCAGTGACCGCCAAAAACAGCGATACTGCGAGAGTAAAGATTTTCTTCATTCTTTGGTTTTTTGTTAGTTAGTCAGATGATATTCTTGCAATCAGCGATTGTCAGCTTTGTTCGCTTTTTCTGTTCTGTTATTTAATTAGTCTTTGCAAAGATATATTGTTTTGCAATATCGACAAAACAATTATGTATAATTAGTGTTAAATTCTCGCTTTGGAGAAATAATAGTTCACGGTTTGACGCAATTTTACCCGATAAAAGCAATAATTTTGTCGGCAATATGACAATCAATCAAGAGACCAGAGACTTCATCATCCGTCACGCCAACGACGATGTGCGCAAGGTGGCGCTTAGCGGCAAGCCTGCCGAAGGTGTCGATATGCAGTTTGCTCTCCAGCAGATAGCTGGCAGACAGACGGCAAGGACGAAACTGCCGTCATGGTTTGCCGCCAGGGATGTCATCTTTCCGCCGCATATCTCGATGGAGCAATGCTCGTCAGAGCAGACTGCCGAGTATAAGGCAGAGGTGCTGCTGGGCATTCTCAGCAATCCTTTTGCAGTGTACCATGATGCGAAAAAATGCCATTTCATCGACTTTACCGGCGGTTTTGGAGTGGATTTTTCATATATGGCAAAGCCCTTCGGTTCAGCCACATATATCGAAAGGCAGGAGCATCTCTGTGAGATCGCACGCCATAATCTGCCGCTTCTCGGACTGGATAACGCGGAAGTGGTCTGCACGGACTCCGTCGAGGCGATGCGGAATGTCAGCAGTCTTGCCAAGGGAAAGCCGCTTGTGGTCTTTATGGATCCTGCAAGAAGGGACACAAACGGGCAGCGCACTTACGCCATTTCCGACTGCACGCCCGACGTTACCTCATGTATCGACGACCTTCTGCGGCAGACTGAGGTGGTGATGATAAAGCTTTCACCCATGCTCGACTGGCACAGCACTGTGAGGGAACTCAACAATGCAGCGCAATCGCATGATGCTGTGCGAGAGATACATATCGTCTCGGTGGGCAATGAGTGCAAGGAACTGCTCCTTGTGCTGTCTGACAAGTATTCGTCTCCATTGTCTCTGCATTGCGTCAACGATGCCGAGAAATTCGTGGTTCATGGCATAAATGAAGAGGAAATGGCGGAAAAGACCGTTGCGGACGTGATTATGCAGCCAGATGACGATGATGACAGCGATGAATTGCAATGCTCCGAGTCCGTATTTGAGGCGCAGTTCCTCTTCGTTCCCAACGCTTCCGTGATGAAAGCCGGTTGCTTCGGTTTGCTGGAAAGAACGTTCCCGGTGAGTCAGGTCAGTCCTAATTCCCACCTTTTCTTTGCTGACGGCATGGTGAGAGGTTTTCCGGGAAGGGCGTTCAGAGTGAGAACTGTGACCACAATGAACAAGAAAGAGCTCCGGAAAGCGCTCGATGGCATTGCGAAAGCTAACATAGCAACGCGGAATTTCCCCATTTCACCGGAGAATCTGCGCAGGAAACTCAAACTGAAAGACGGCGGTGAAACCTACATTTTTGCCACCACGACGGCTGATAACGACCATGTCCTTTTCGTGTGTGACAAAAATAATATGTAAAAATAATATAAATAATGTGGGAAACCGTTGGTTATTAGAGCTTTTATTATTAAATTTGCACGGAATTTTATTTAAGCATGGCATCAACCCATGCAGATGATGTTATTAAGACAATAAAGATTTAATTTTTCGATGAACGTAATTACAAAGACAGTCTCATTGCCTGATGGACGTGAAATCACCATTGAGACCGGTAAGTTGGCTAAGCAGGCTGACGGCTCTTGTACCCTCAAGATGGGTAACACCATGCTCCTCGCTACTGTTTGTGCCGCAAAGGATGCAGTTCCTGGAACAGATTTCATGCCACTGCAGGTAGAGTATCGTGAGCAGTATGCCGCTGCTGGCCGCTTCCCAGGCGGTTTCACAAAGCGTGAAGGTAAGGCAAGCGATGAGGAAATCCTCACATGCCGCCTTGTTGACCGCGCTCTCCGCCCACTTTTCCCAAGCGATTTCCACGCTGAGGTTTATGTTAACGTAATCCTTTTCTCTGCTGACGGCGTAGATCAGCCGGATGCTCTCGCTGGATTTGCTGCAAGCTGTGCTCTCGCTTGCTCTGACATTCCATTCGAATGCCCTATCTCTGAGGTGCGCGTTGCACGCATCAACGGACAGTATGTCATCAATCCTACATTCGAGCAGATGAAGGATGCTGACATGGACCTTATGGTAGGTGCTACCGAAGAGAACATCATGATGGTGGAGGGAGAGATGAAGGAAGTGCAGGAGTCTGACCTCCTCGACGCTCTCAAGGCCGCTCATGCAGCCATCAAGCCTATGTGTGCTATGCAGAACGAACTCATGAAGGAGCTCGGCACTGACACTAAGCGCGAGTACTGCCATGAGGTGAACGATGATGAACTCAAGGAACAGGTGGCTAAGGATTGCTACCAGAAGTGCTACGACGTAGTAAAGCAGGCTCTCGAAAAGCACGCTCGCGCTGAGGCTTTCGAGGCTATCAAGGAAGAATTCAAGGAGGCATACGCCGCAGCTCATACAGACCTCTCTGAAGATGAGATGGAAGAGAAGTATGCTCTCGTAGATAAATATTATCATGACGTTGAGAAGGACGCTATGCGTCGCTGTATTCTCGACGAAGGCGTGCGTCTCGACGGACGTAAGACCGATGAGATCCGCCCTATCTGGTGTGAGGTTTCTCCGCTCCCAATGCCACACGGATCTTCTATCTTCACCCGTGGTGAGACCCAGTCTCTCTCTACTTGTACCCTCGGTACCAAGCTCGATGAGAAGATGGTCGATGGTGCTCTGGAGAAATACTACATGAAGTTCCTCCTCCATTACAACTTCCCTCCATTCTGTACTGGTGAAGCTAAGGCTCAGCGTGGCGTCGGACGTCGCGAAATCGGTCACGGTCACCTCGCATGGCGCGGTCTTAAGGGACAGATTCCTGAGGATTTCCCTTACACAGTGCGCCTTGTCAGCCAGATACTTGAGTCTAACGGCTCTTCTTCCATGGCTACAGTATGCGCTGGTACCCTCGCTCTCATGGACGCAGGCGTTCCTATGAAGAAGCCGGTATCTGGTATTGCTATGGGTCTTATCAAGAACCCAGGCGAAGAGAAGTACGCTGTACTCTCTGATATCCTCGGTGATGAGGACCACCTTGGTGACATGGACTTCAAGACTACTGGTACTAAGGACGGTCTTACCGCTACTCAGATGGACATAAAGTGTGATGGTCTCTCTTATGAAATTCTCGAAAAAGCTCTTGCACAGGCTAAGGCAGGTCGTGAGCACATCCTGAATTGCATCACAGATACTATCGCTGAGCCACGCGCAGAGATGAAGCCACAGGTTCCTCGCATCGTTCAGATAGAGATTCCTAAGGAGTTCATCGGTGCTGTAATCGGTCCTGGCGGCAAGATTATCCAGCAGATGCAGGAAGAGACAGGCGCTACTATCACCATCGATGAGGTGGATGGAGTAGGCAAGGTGCAGGTTTCTGCTCCTAATAAGGACTCTATCGACGCTGCTCTCGGCAAGATCAAGGCTATCGTTGCTATCCCTGAAATCGGTGAGGTGTATGAGGGAACTGTACGTTCCGTAATGCCTTACGGTTGCTTCGTTGAGATTCTTCCTGGTAAGGACGGTCTTCTCCATATCTCTGAGATTGACTGGAAGCGTCTTGAGACTGTGGAAGAGGCTGGTATCAAGGAAGGTGACAAGATCAAGGTTAAGCTCCTTGAGATCGATCCTAAGACCGGAAAGTACAAGCTTTCTCATCGTGTGCTCATTGATAAGCCTGAAGGTTACGTAGAGCGCGAGCGTCGTCCACGTCCAGAACGCGGTGAGCGTCGCCCTCGTCCAGAGCGTGGTGAGCGTCGTGGTCCACGTCCAGAGCGTGGTGAACGTCATGAGCGTCGCAATGATTATCATGAGAATCGCGAGCCAAGAGACTTCAATGACTCTCTCGATCACGGCTCTGACTTCGAGTAAAAGCATGCAGATAGCACAATAAGACAATAGCTTTCATCGGCTGTTGTCTGAGCTGAAATAATAAGCGGACATACCAATCGCAATGGTATGTCCGCTTTTCTTAATCATGATATCACCGTAATCCTGCCTTTCTATCCTTGCAAACCTGCCTTTCTATCTTTGCAATCACGCCTTTCTATCTTTGCAATTATGTTCATATTTCGTGCTAATAGTGTCCATAAAGTCGCATGGAATGAAAACTTTTCCAAATAATTTGTTTTTCAATTTCAAAAGTATTATCTTTGCATTTCCAAATCAGGAATGACAAAAAAACATCATGAGAAAGAATTTTATCAGACTTCTAATAGGAATAACGCTGCCCTTGTTGGCTTTGGCATCATGCGATACAGTGTTTGATGTCCACCCTTACGACACGAGAGTGAAGGGAGAAATCGACATCAATGCGAAGAATACTGCCAAGATAGAAGCACTTTGCAGAGACAAAGATACGCTCCGTATCGCCGTGATAAGCGACTCGCACCAGTGGTATGAGGACCTTATCTCTGAGATAAATGACATAAATCGGAGGGATTCCATCGACTTCGTGATTCATCTGGGCGACATTACTGACTTCGGTTCTACGCAGGAATACACCTGGGCAAGGGAGAAACTGCAGCGTCTCCGCTATCCTTACGTCGTGATGCAAGGCAATCATGACTGCCTCGGCACGGGCAATGAAGTGTTCAGAAAGATGTTCGGAGTCAATGATTTCACGTTTATTGCAGGCAGGATCAAGTTTCTTATGATCAACACAAACGCCATAGAATACGATTATTCCGAACCTGTACCCGACTTTGATTTCCTCGAAAGGGAGATAACAAAGGACTCCACGCTCTTCGACAGGACCATTGTCTGCATGCACGCAGCGCCCTATAGTGAGCAGTTCAACAACAATGTAGCCAAGCCTTTCAATCATTATCTCCAGTTATATCCCCACCTGATGTTCTGTCTTTACGGTCACGGACACCATACAGACGAGCATGACATCTTCGAAAACGGCACGATATACTATGAAGTAGCGTCGGCGGAGAAGCGTGAATACCGCATTTTTACAATCACTCCAAATGGATACAGCAATGAAGTCATCAGTTTTTAGAACGATAATAGCCACCTTATTATATATCGTGGGCACGCCTTTCATGCTGGCATCCGAGAGCAATGACAGCATAATGATGAGTGATACGGCCAATTTCAGCAACCATTACGACCGCCGAATACATCGCTATCGCACAAAATGGAACAACCTTATCCCTACACAACACGTGATACAGTTTGCCGGCAACATGGGTTTCGCATCCGTAGGAATAGGTTGGGAGTACGGCAAACATCAGCAATGGGAGACACATCTGCTCGTGGGCTACATACCAAAGTATGACTCCAAATGCGCAAAAATGACCATTACGCTCAAGCAGAACTACATTCCGTGGTCAGTATATATGAATAATGGCTGGTCATTCGAGCCTTTGGAGTGCGGAATATACTTCAATTCAGTCATCGGTTCCGACTTCTGGTCGAAGCAACCAGCAAAGTATAGCAGCGGATATTACCCGTTTTCCACCCGCTTCCGCCCGAATATCTTTGTCGGACAGCGCTTTACAAAGGAGGTGCCGCACAACAAACGACGCTACATAAAGTCAGTGACTGCATTCTATGAGCTTGGTACTTGCGACATATATTTCATGCCGCTTATCCGTAATGGCAAAGCGGAATTCTGGGATATGTTCGGTCTTTCGCTCGGTCTTAAATTCCAGTTGCTGTAGGATTTCTTCGGATAAGCATTGAAATATCGGGCGGTAACGCGCCCGACACAGTGGCTCTTCTTCTTTTAGTGAAAAGTGAAAAGTGAAGAATGAAAAGTGAAGATAGAAGAGAGAAGAGAGAAAGATTGCGCTGATGCGTAAGGGTATAGGATGTGAAAACGCTTGTAATAGCGATAGAAAATGATAGTCGGGCTGCTTGTCTGCTTTATTTATGATGACATAATACTGTATTTATGATGGCATAATACTGTATTTATGATAACATAATAAATATTGCAAACAAGTAGCCCGACTTATTTTTTGCTTACTCATTGAATAGCAATTCAGCCTTGCGGAGGGCGAGATCACGCTCAGCAATGAGGATTTTCTCGTGCATTTCGTGGACAAACTGGCGCTCCTGAAGGTATTGCAGGAGAGTAATCTGACCGCTATCAAGGCTCTTTTTCAGCAATTCAGAGTTGTCACATTCTGTCAGATGCTTCCTGTAACGCAGGTAAGTGTCCTGTAACTGCAATGCTTCGCGATAGACGCCACGCAGCTGTGTGGTAAGATGCAGACGGGTATCTTCCAGTGATTTCTCAGCTGCCTCGACATGAAGTTTAGCCACTTTCACCTTGCGACCTGAGCCCCAGAGCGGGAGAGAAAGCCCTATCGTCGGACCTTGATACTTCTCTTCGCGGGTGAACTCACCGGTATAACCAATCTTAAAGCCAGGAATCCGGCTGCCTTTAGCCACCTTCAGCGACTGCTTTTCAGCCTGCAGTTCGCCTTCAGCCAACTGTAATTCAGGGTGAAGACCGATATTCTGCGCAAGCCAACCATCGAAATCATTGGATAAAGGCGAGAAAACAAATGCCGTATCACTAATCTCCACGGCGTTGCCGCCATTGAGACATTTGAGTTCATTGAGCAGATTCTCCCTCATAGCATGGAACTCATCATACTCAGTCTTGAAGAAAAGGAAAGCCTGATGCGCCTTGTTGCGGTCTATGGCAGTAGCCTCTCCCTTGTCGAAAAGCGTCTCATAAGCCTTTGACATGGCAGTGGTCTCTTCCAGGTCTTCATCGAGATGGTCCATGATAGCATTGCAATAGACCACCTGTATGCACAGTTTTCTGGCGTTAAGGAGCAGCTGCTGGCGCTCGGAAAGATACTTCAGTTCGCTCACTCTCTGCATTTCCTTTGCCATCTTGCGTTTCTGGCTGATGACTGTGGGGAAGTCAAAGCCCTGCGAAACCTCAAAACCAATCCTGTGACCGATGCCTTCCGCACCGAAGAGATAGTCGAAACCCACCTCCGGATCCTCCAGAGTGTAAAGGTCTTTACTGTCCAGTTTCTCCGCCTTGTCCTTGATGCGGGCAGACTCAAGGCGTGCGCTGTTGGCCTCGATGCTCTTCAATATGGAGGAGAAATCCTGTGCATCGGCGAGTGAAGGCATAGCTATGATGAGGCAAAAGAATGCCTTTCTGAGGCAGGAAACAAGGATATTACTTGCTTTTTCTTTGGATATACAGTTCATATATTATAGGCATTACATAAAGATTCAACAATGTGGAAGTGAGAAGACCGCCAAGCACGACGATAGCCATAGGCGACTGTATCTCATTACCAGCCTTATCGCTGGCAATAATCATAGGAATCAGCGCAAGAGCAGACGTGAGCGCCGTCATGAGGATAGGCGTCACGCGGTCCTTTGAGCCTTCTATGATGTGCTCTCTCTCATGCTTGAGGACGCTGTTTTTGGCGGTTTCATCGCCCTTCAGCTCAGCAGGAATCATGTCATCATCATGATTGAAGCGGCTGACAAGCAGGATACCGTTACGCGTAGCGATGCCGAAAAGCGTGATAAAGCCGATGATGCTCGGGATGCTCATCACCCAAGAGGACAATGCAATGCCGATAACGCCACCGATAAGGGCAAGCGGAAGTCCGAGCATGACGATGCCCGAGAGGGCGAAATTCTTGAATTCCACGTAGAGAAGCATGAATATTACAAGGAGAGCGAGCACAGTAGCCGCCACAAGAGTGCGTGTAGCACTGCGTGCACTCTCGAATTGTCCGCCGTATTCGAGGTGATAACCTTCCGGAAGAACAATCTGTTCGTTGACAGTTTTCTGGATTTCATTGACCACAGATCCTACGTCTCTTCCGCTGACATTGGCGGCGATGACGAGTTTTCTCTGCACGTTCTCACGGCTGATGCTGTTAGGTCCCGAAGTGGAAACGATGTCGCATACCTCTTCCAGCGGCACTTTCTTGCCGTCGCCAGTGTCAATCAGTGCGCTGCGTACGCCCTCAATGCTGCCAGTATATTGCGGTGCGAGGCGCATGACAAGGTCGAAAGAGCGCTGCCCCTCATAGATATCGCCGATTTTCTCGCCGCTGTAACCCATCACCACGAGGCGGTTGAAGTCCTCCATAGTGATGCCATAGCGAGCCATAGCAGTGCGATTAGGACGTAATTGTAACTGAGGAGTCTCCACTTGCTGGTCAACATTCACGTCAACGCATCCCTCAATGCCCGAGATGGCCGCCTTGATCTTCTGTCCGGTCATATACATCTCATTGAGATCATTGCCAAAGAGCTTGATGGCGATGGAGGCACGGGTGCCTGAAAGCATGTGGTCGATACGGTGTCCGAGTGGCTGTCCGATGATGCAAGCCACGCCAGGGACTGCCACCATCTTCTCTCTTATGTCCTGAGTAATCTCTTCAGCAGATCGATTAGAGGCGGTTTCATCGAAGTTTACGTCGATTTCACTGGAGTTGGTGGTCTGTGAATGCTCATCGAGCTCACCGCGTCCGGTGCGTCGGCTTGTGCTTTTCACCTCCTTCACCTCGCGTATCTTCTGCTCCAGAAGGTTGCCGAGATGGTCCGTTTCCGTAAGGGAAGTGCCTGGTTTGGTAACGGCTGTGATGGTAAGAGCGCCCTCATTGAAGGCAGGCAGGAAACTGCTGCCGAATGTGCAGAGCGTTATGACGGCGATGATGAACGCGATGCAGGTGCCGCCGAGCACGATTTTAGGATGTGCAAGCGCACATCTGAGTGAGCGGGCATAGGCATCCATCCATTTAGGAGTACTGTCATTCCTGACCTCATTGCCGATGAAATCGCCGTTTTCTGTCTCTTTGCCCATATTATTATAATGAGGTAACACCTTCTTTGATATGAGCATCTGGCGACAGAAGAGCGGAGTCACCGTCATAGCCACTATGAGCGACATGGCAAGAGCGATGATATATGTTATGCCGAGCGGCTTGAGCATCCTGCCCTCCATGCCGGAAAGGAAGAACATAGGAGTGAAAGCGACGATAACAATCAGCGTGGCATTGATGATACTGCTTCTGATCTCCTTTGAAGCGTGGAAGATGATGTCCACATATTTCATTCTCAGAGCCTTGCTGTCAGTCTCGTCTGCCGACGGTTTGTAAGCCTTCAGACGCTTGTAAACATTCTCCACGTCGATGATGGCATCATCCACAAGGCTGCCGATAGCTATGCACATACCGCCGAGAGTCATGGTGTTTATCTCCATTCCGATGGCCCATAGCACGAGCAGAGTGGCGAGAAGGGAGAGCGGAATGGCAACTACGGAGATGATGGTGGTGCGGTAAGAGCGGAGGAAAAGGAAGAGGATGATGATGCAGAGGATAGCTCCCTCGATGAGAGATTCACCGACATTATCCACAGAAGCCTCGATGAAATCAGCCTGACGGAATATTTTCGTGTCCATCTCCACATCAGCAGGGAGGGTTTTCCTAACGTCATTCAGTTTTTCCTCAATCTTTTCAGTCACGTCGAGCGTGTTGATGCTCGGCTGCTTGGAGACGGAGAGGATAACGGTCTCCTTGCCATTGTGTGACGCTTTACCCATCTTGACAGCCGGAGCGATGACCACTTCAGCCACGTCACCGACGGTGATATTGTCGCGAATGAGGGAAGAAGCCAGTTCTTCAGGGTCGTTTGTGCGTCCGATACCACGTAGAGCGTACTCATTGCCGTGGTCGCGGATGACGCTTCCCTCGCTGTTCTGGCTCATGTTTCTGACGGTCTCTTCCAGTTCAGCCATCGTAATGCCGTAAGCATTCATCTTCAGCGGGTCGGCAAGCACCTGATATTGCTTGTAGTCACCGCCGATGACAGTCACCTGACTGACACCTCCGGTCGATAGAATGGCTGGTTTTATCACCCAGTCGGCTATGGAGCGGAGGTCCATGAGGGAGGTTGTTTTGTTGTTTTGTTGTTTTGTTGTTTCGTTGTCTTGTTTGTTGTCGGCACGTTTTTCATCCTTTAGGGTGAGTCCGACGAAGAGAATTTCGCCCATCACACTGGACTGAGGTGCGAGCTGGGGCGTGATGCCTTCGGGGAGAGAACCGGCAATGGTGGTCATCTTTTCGCTGACTATCTGGCGGGCACGGAATACATCCATGCCCCAATCGAATTCAGCCCACACGAAGGAATTGCCGAAATTGGAACCGGAACGCACACGTCTTACGTTGGTGGCACCATTGAGAGCGGTCTCTATAGGGAAGGTGACGAGACGTTCCACCTCTTCGGATGCCATGCCGTGGCAGTCTGTCATCACCACGACAGTGGGTGCAGTGAGGTCAGGGAAGACATCCACGTCCATCTTCTGAACGGCGAAAAGACCGCCGAGGACTACGAGGATGGTGCCTATCATCACTGCTATCCTGTGGTGAAGGGAGAAATATATGATTCTGTCTATCATTGTTTTTTTGCTTTTGTGATTTGGGAATATCCGCCGGTAACGCGGCGGACACGGTGGCTCTTCTTTCTCAGTGAAGAGTGAAAAGTGAAGAGTGAAAAGTGAAAAATCGCGCTGACGCGGGTTGGATTACCATTCTTCTTCATTGCGACGGCCGCTATCTTAGTGCTGGTGACCGCTGTGAGGGTCCACGCTGCCGGTGGCTTGCTGCAGTTTGATGAGGACAGCGCCACGGGTTACGATGCGTTCGCCTTCCTTGATGCCATCCTTTATCTCTGTGTTGACGCCGTCGGTGGCACCAATCTTCACCTGTCTCTTCTCGAAGAGTTCAGGGTTTACCTGCACGAAAACGAAGTAATTGCCCATCTCTTCCATAATGGCAGTGCTTCTGACGCACAGTCTCTTGTCGGCAGAACGGGTGGTGATAAACATATTGACGAACGATCCGGTGACGAAATCGCTCACATTATCCATTTCGAAGATGACGGGGATTAGCGGAGAAGCCACGCTGGTCTGTCTGCCATAGCTGAGCAGACGGCACTTGACATTCGGATTTATCTCACCGTTTACCTTACCTATATTGGCTCCAGTCACCTTTGCGAGGTCGCTGTAATGGCTTGCCGGCACCTCAGCCTTGAGCTGGAGCGTGCGGCTCTGTGTGATAACGGCGATAGCTTCACCTGCAGAGACATACTGGCCATTGCTTACGAGCAGCTGCTTGAGATAGCCGCCACGAGGCGCAGTCACTGTCTGAGTGCCGTTGCCGTAGCCTTTTTTCATCGCTTTAAGCGTGGCTTCGGCAGTTTCGAGAGCCGCTTTAGCAGCAGAAACCTCCGATTCCATCGCGAGTTTGTCCTCACGGAGAGCCTTGAGACGGTCGTATTCCTTCTTGGCGCGAGCGTATTCAGCCTGAGCCTGAGCCTGCTGAGCGGAGAGATTGTTATCCACCGTGGCAGAAGCATCAATGGAGCAGAGAGCCTTGCCGGCAGAAATCACGCTGCCCTCGGTGAGAGCCTTCCCGCTGAGAGTGACGATGCCGGCGACCTTAGCCACGGCAGTAACCTCGTCGCCCTGTGAAGGCAACACCTGACCAACGGTGCGGATGACATTGCCGATAGGCATGAGTTCGGCAGGAGCGGTGGCAAAATCGACAGCCCAACTCATTTCCTTCGGGAATTTAGCGCAGTTGGCAGACTTAGGTTCGTGCTCTTCCACGAACTCCTCAGCATCCTCTTCTGAGTCAAAAACCTCGATTTCATCGGAAGAAACGGTAGAGTTTATCTTGTCGTTGCTGATGGAAACGGTCAGTCTGACCTTGCCTTTGGCTGCAGGAGTGATATGTATGTGGTAGATACCCGGCTCTTCCTGTTCGGTGGCGGTTACGTTGACGGTCTTTCCTCCCGAAGTAAGTGCGATGGTAACCTTGCCTTCAGTCACGGGTTTGAAGTCGTTGAGATACGTGAAATGGCAGACGAGTTCGCCCTCTTTGCCAGCAATCATCGGAGAAGCCTGAGCATACAATTCGATGTCATTGCTGTAAGCGGTGATGGCGAGGTGGCATTCATGTCCTTCATGGTCGTGGTCGTGGTCATGTTCCGCATGCTTGCAGCCTGTCATGATCATAGCGCTGATGGCTATGAGAGATAGGATTTTGGATATTTTCATAGAATAAATAAGTGATGTGGTCGCCGTTCCAGCCCGTTTTCCGTGATGGTAAGTGACGGTAAAAAAATAACTTGGTACGATTTGAGTGAAAAAAATGTACCATATCAATTAGTTCTCAACCTCATCTTTTTGGCTATTTTCTTCCCTCTCATCGGTCATATAGCCCGCTATACTCCCTCTTCGAGTGAAGAAAATATCTCAAAAATATGAGGCTCAAATCATACCAATTTATTTTTTCACCGTCACTAAATGAGGATGAACAGAGACGAAAGTAAATAAGAAAATATGTGATTAGTAAGGTGGTAACTATCAGATGGGGCGATGAAGCCCACAAGAAAAAAAGGAGATAGTTATGCTTGGAGACAGCGCATGACGAGTCCAGCCCGACAATTCCATGAGGGAAAAGCCGGACGGATGGCTGTCGCTATGCGGCAGGAGGTCCCCTAAGTCCGTAAGAAATGGGAATGGAGCCGTCGTAGAAGGTATCGACATAGTTCCATTCAGTTTTGGTTTCACATTTATAATTGTATTCAGGATAGTCGTCAACAAGAGCGAAGAGACTGCCGTAATGCAGCATCTTCAGTAGTTTGTGTGCCTTGAAGATGGCCTTGATGGTCTCGTAAGACGTGTCATCCACGGAGAGGTCGGGCTCGCTGAGCAGGTTTTCGTGGTGGTGCTGCTCCTGACTTTGAGCCTCATGGTCGTGCAGTCCCTGTGCGCACTCTATGGCCTGCTTGTGCTCAATGAGTGAATAGAAATCAGCATGATGATGATGTGGCACAATGATGTGCAGCAGGAATATAATCCCTGCCAGCGTCATAATCCTTATGCTCAAGCGTCTCATCATGTTGGTTTATAATAGATTTTGGTGCAAAGATAAGGATTTTTTTTGCAAAAGCGAAAGATGCGGTGAAAAAAATGCAAAAAAACATGTATTTGTAGTTATTCTTTGGCATTTCGTCTTCCGTGATATGTGAATTTGGGAAAAATGGGACAAAACAAGAAAAACTATGTTGTCGTTTTGCAATAGCTAAGCTTTCACGATGCAAAAGCATAGATATTGGACGGTAAGAGCATAGTTATCAGGCGGTAATATCTATGCTTTTACAACCTAACCTGCATTATTCATAGGGGCATTTTGTAAAGCTATAGATGTTGCTTTTTGGGCTAATTTTGTCATCGGTGATAACTTTTCAATTCAAATTTCTTAAGAGTGTTGAGGTAAAAGCGAGCATGAAGGGGTACAAACTGAGCCAACTATCGGTTTCAGTAACGTTTGGAACATAAAGTATCCAGTCGGCACCTCTTGAGATGCTGATGATGTTGTATATTAATAAGGTCTCCTTTCTTGATGTTTTGCCTATGCCGTCATAAGGTTCCAACGCAGCCACCCTCGCCTTGGATGGTTAGGCTGGAACTCCACCTTGATCTGAGTCTTTTGCTCTGTAACCTTCACAGGTGAAAGTATAATTTTGTTGCGCAATGTAATCAATGTTGAGGATTTCAAGCTGGACTTGCGGAACATCTTGTGGCGCACATCTTCAAGAAGGATGTAAGCGAGTCCGCTGAGGTAAAGCCGGAACTGGTTTGCCGTAAATTTGTGGCATGACATACGGTCAGCAAACGCGCCATTCTTCATTTCCTTTATGTACAGCTCGCAGTCTCCTCGCTTGCAATACTTTTTCTCATAGAGTCTTTTCGGGTTTTTGTCCTTGAGGCTTGTAACTACATAC
>OQVL01000706.1_pt1 | contig 18537 bp, 20 predicted proteins | sample 1691501 | NCBI WGS metagenome assembly OQVL01 (sample SAMN03418253, study PRJEB22391) | human gut metagenome | biome: human-gut; feature: organic feature; material: feces | host: Homo sapiens | place: Tanzania | collected 2013-01 | reverse complement strand
TCCGTGCCGCTTTTGTAAATTTCTTATTGATCTTCATAGATTGACACCTCATAAATCAATATTACTTTTGCCGTATGGACAATCATCATTTTGCCGATAAAAGCTGTTCCATACAGGCTATACTCATACAGTATGTATTATATCATTCTTATTTTTCTTTTTCAAGTGTTATAATACAAATTCTGCATAATAAATAATTATACCGTTGTTTTTTATCAGTCGGAACAACATTTTGTCACAAAACTCTTGCCAAGATTATATTATGTGCCGTGCACGACACGATAGAAGCGAAAAAGCCACGATCTTTTTAGGCGTCCCTTTAGGGTAGCCTCGGTTAATACCTGCTGTCTTTATCTATTTCAGGTCAATCCGACAACAAAAAGGATCGTACCTTCATCCGTTTCCGGACTCTGATACGATCCCTCAATTTTTTCTGATTTATGCCTCTTCTTTCATCTTTGCAAAGCACTCGCTGCAATATACAGGACGATCCTCTCTCGGACGGAAAGGAACCTTGGCAACGCCGCCGCACTTTGCGCAGGTTGCCTCGAACATCTCACGCTCGCCTCTTACAGCGTTCTTTCTTGCGTCACGGCAAGCCTTGCAGCGCTGAGGCTCGTTAACAAAGCCTTTCTCTGCGTAAAACTCCTGCTCACCTGCGGTGAAAGTGAACTCCTGACCGCAATCCTTACATACTAACGTCTTGTCTTCGTACATGATAATTTACCTCGCTAAATTTTATTTACGCTCTGCGCACGTCCTTAAACGTTATGTACAGCGCAGGCATAGGGGTATCATTTTTCCTTGAGCTTCTTTCTTGCCCTTTGCAAAGCATTGTCAACACTCTTGACGCTTATTGAAAGCATTTCGGCAATAGAACTGTAATTATGACCTCCGATATGGAGCCTCAGCACATCCTTTTCAAGATGCGTCAGCTTTTTTTCGATACTCTCGCTGAGATCCTCGAACCGTTCCTGCATAATTATCATCGTCTGCGGGTCAGACATATCGTCGCTGATTTCAACGTCGTCAATGTCAACATATCCGTTGAGCGGCATATGCTTGCTCCGCAGTTGATTTCGCACGGCGCTTTTGATGCGATTGGAAATGCAAACCGTTGCAAAGGTCTCAAACCTCACGCCCTCATCAGGGTCGTACCCGTAAACAGAACCGAGAAGACCTATCATGCCCTCCTGAATAAGATCGCTGCGAGTCATCGGACAGCATCCTACATAACCCGACGCAATGCTCTCAACAGTCGGTGCGAAAGCCGAAATCAGTTCATTCATTGCTGCTTTATCGCCGTAACGTGCCGCATAAACCGTTTCCGAATTTATCGGAATTTTGCTCATACGCACACCTCACAGGACTAAGATACGCCTATATAATATCCCATTAGCAATTTAATGTCAATAAAAATCGGCCTGTTTCTTCAATTTTTGAAGATTGTAACAAAATCAACGCCCTGTTTTTGGTTGTTTTAACAATTAAAAACAGCCTTGCTGTGTTAATGATATTTTATTTGCACAAATTTTCCCTTTTAAAATTGTTTTTTCATCAATTTGACATTTGTTTGTTAATAATGTATAATTCGTGCAAGGAAGTGGTTTAATGAGTAACGAAGAAATTCTTGTATCAGTTATAATTCCCGCTTATAACGCGGAACAATACGTAGGTTTTTGCCTTGATACCGTTATTGCTCAAACACATAAAAACCTTGAAATAATTGTTGTCGATGATGGCTCAACTGACAATACGGGTAAAATTTGCGATGAATACGCAAATAAAGACAGCAGGATTAATGTCATGCATCAGGAGAACCACGGCGTTGCTTTCGCTAGGAACGTTGGGCTTGACAATGCTACCGGAGAATATATTGCATTTATTGACAGCGACGATTATGTGAAATGCAACTATATCGAAGTACTCTTAGAAACCTGTACGGAGAATTACAGTAATATTACAATCTGTAAATCAATCGACACATACAAACGAGAGCTTTTTGATTTACCTGTTTCATATAATGCACGTACATATGAGAGTATGTTTCTGCTTAAGAACATTTCCTACCTTGACGTATGCTATGAGGTTGTCATCTCAATGATTTTTCACAAGAGTATTTTTGATGATCTTCGTTTCCCTGTCGGTCTTATTTATGAAGATTCCTATATATATTATGATTTAATAAATAATGCAGGTAAGATAACATTCATTGATACCGTCCTTTATTATTACTATCTTTCTTCCAACAGCATAATGCGGTCGGACTTTTCCGTTAAAAAATATGATATACTTCCCGCTTTTGATCGAAAGCTTGCAGTGCTTACGGAAAATAACTGCAAAAATTCGATTTATATTGTTTACAGAGATTATCTTTACATAGTCTCCGGAATGATAGGCCAGACAAAATACTGCCAAAGCTTCTCGCGTGAATTTAAAAAGGAGAAAATAAAAGAATTGCGAAAAAAGTATCGGGAGCTTAGAAAAATCAACAATAATAATCCGTATTTCAAAGGCAGATTTAAACTGGTTTCGGATTTTCTTTATCTTTTCCCGATTATCAAAAAATTTCACCATTCCTCGGAGGGATAATTTTGACAGGATTCATTTTTCTTGACAAGCCTGAGGGGCTTACGTCCTTTGTTGCGGCAAACAGAGTCAAGAGAATACTGAAAATAAATAAAACAGGACACACCGGCACACTCGATCCAATGGCAACCGGCGTGCTTCCTGTCATGCTTGGCGGAGCGACGAGATTTTCACAGTACCTGCCGACTCACGACAAGGCTTACCGTGCGAAAATTTTACTCGGCACCGTCACAGACACGCTCGATATAACAGGTACGGTGCTTCAGAAAAATCCTGTTAACGTCAGCGTTGACAGACTCAACGGGGTAATCAACCGTTTTGTCGGCTCAATAAGTCAGCTTCCTCCGATGTATTCCGCAGTTTCAAAGGACGGCGTCAGATTGTATAAGCTCGCCCGTCAAGGTATCGAAATAGAAAGAGAAGCAAGAAATGTGGTTATTCACTACATAAAACTTCTTGATGTTCCGGACGAAAATAACGAGTTTGAGATCAAGGTCTCATGCAGTGCCGGAACGTATATACGCTCGCTTGCCGCCGACATAGGCTCTGAACTTGGCTGCGGGGCAGTAATAACCGCACTCAGACGCATTGAAGCCAACGGCATTTCAATAGACAAAACCGTTACACTTGAAACCGTTCAGCAGCTTGCCGACGAAGGACGAGTTGACGAACTGATCACCCCGTGTGATGAAATGCTTCGTTGCTACACTGCCGTCAATGTCAGCGAAAAGCAGGCGATACGCTTTGAAAACGGCGGAGAACTCGACCTCAACAGAATCAAGGGCGAAAAAAGCGACGGCTTTTGCCGTGTTTATTCTCCCGCAAAGAAGTTCCTCGGGTTAGGCAAAATCAGCCTTGCCGACGGGACGCTATATGTTGAAAAAAAATTAGTATATTGAGGTTGTTATTATTATGAAATGGTTTATTTTTTCTATTGCAGCTCTGCTTTGCTGGAGCTTTTCGGATTTATTTTCAAAAATCGGCTGCGCCGACTCAAAGGATAAACACAGCGCACTGAAGATGGTCACCGCAGTCGGTGTTGTTATGGGCCTTCATGCTGCATACACGCTTATTTTTACCGACGTTGACTTCACTTTTCAAACCATGCTCACCTATTTGCCCGTCTCATTCCTTTACATATCGTCAATGACTATCGGCTATGTCGGACTTCGTTTTATCGAGCTTTCGATTTCCTCTCCGATCTGCAATTCATCCGGTTCATTGGCTTCTATTATCAGCATAATCGCAGGAATGGCAGTACTCGTTAAGGCTCAGTACATTGCAATCGCCCTTGTTGCCATCGGCATTGTCGGACTCAGCATTGCCGAAATGACAGAGGATGATGACCTGAGAGCGGCACGCCAGAGCAAAAGCAACTATAAATATACAAAAAGTGTTCTCGCAATTCTCTTGCCGATTATTTACTGTCTGCTTGATGCACTCGGATCTTTTGCCGACAGCCTTGTTCTTGAAAGGCTTGACGAGGATGCCGCCAACACTTCATATGAACTGACATTCCTCATCTGCGGCATACTTTGCTTCATTTATGTTAAATTCATCAAGAAGGATAAGTTCTTTCCGAAAAAGGAAGCTCCGAAATATATCGGCGCAGCGTTTGAAACGGCAGGTCAGTTTGCATATATCTATGCCATTGCCGACAGTGAGCACTTTGCCCTCTCGGCGCCGATTATTTCCGCTTACTGCGCCGCATCCGTCCTCTGGGGCAGAATTTTCCTTAAAGAAAAGCTTTCGTGGAAACACTATGTGTGCATCCTTCTCACCGTCACCGGTATTGTTATAATGGGCGTTTATGACGGTTGAGTCCGGGAGTGGAAAAGATGAAAGGAAAAAGAAAATTATTTATAATAGCTGCAATAGTTTTGACAATTGTTGTTCTTAATTCAATATTTCTTGAGCACAGATATAATTTTACCGAGGTTTATTCCTTTGACAAACCGCAGGAAATCAGCGAAGAGATGCAAGATATTTTCTGGTTTTCCGTCAGCGATTATGAGAACGGAGTCATAAGCACATCCCCGGAACGCTTGCGGGATATCGGCATAGATCCGTCAAAACTGGAGCTCGATACTTCGAAATACACATACATTGTGACAATCGGCTATGATCTTGTTTCACTGAAAACGAGCTTTTGGCACTGCACACTCAGGAAAGAATTTCCGCCATTTATGCCAAAGGAATACATAGGAACCGTACTGCTCAAAGAATCCGACAAAATAAAAATATATCGGATACGCAAAACAAATGTAGTATATGATTACCACGGATCAAACGATCCGAAATATGTAAAAATTATCAAATAACTTTAAGGGGCAGTTTACATTGAACCGCCCCTTATTTTTAGCTTTTCTATCTGTAAACAAACGCTAATGCGACTCCGAGTATCAAAACACCTGCACATGCGGCAAGAACGATGATTTGATTTTTATCGAGAGTCTGCGCCGTCGTAAACAGCGTCAACAATATATTTATGAAAGGTCAGTATGTCAACAACCGCCTCGGACATACTCATCTCATCCTCGGCATATAACAGCTTCATAAAATCACATCCTAAATGAATATATACAGTTTATACCGCCCCAACCTTAATTGAAACATAGAATGTATGCTGATTGTATAAATTTTTTTGATGAGTGCAAGAAAAAACGCTTCGCAATCCGAAGATAACGAAGCGTTGATATCATGTTTTACCTAAACTAACAGTCCGCTGTTGATGAAGAGGGTTGCAAATCCGAAGTAGATAAGCAATGTGAGTGCATCAACGATGGTTGTAATCATCGGTCCTGCCATCAGCGCAGGGTCGAGGTGCAAAACCTTTGCAAAAATCGGCAATGCACAGCCTATCACCTTGGCGACAATTACGGCGCAAATCATTGCAAGGCAAACAACTATGAATGTGTTGCTCGAGATGTCATTATGCGTGACAAGCTTTATAATCCACATTCTCGCATAGTTGACGAAAGCAAGGGTAAGTCCGCAGAGAACCGCAACACGAATCTCTTTCCAGATTATTTTGAAGAAATCCTTGATATGAATATCTCCGAGAGCAAGTCCACGGATAACAAGGGTTGAAACCTGGTTGCCGCAGTTTCCGCCGGTATCCATAAGCATCGGGATTGATGCGGTAAGTCCGGCGATCATTGACAGTTTGTCCTCAAAGCCCTCGATAATCTGACCGGTAAAGGTTGCGGAAACCATAAGTATGAGAAGCCATACGATTCGGTTTTTATAAAGGGTAAAAATTCCTGTTTTCAGGTATGAGTCCTCGGAGGGCAACAGCAAAGCCATCTTTTCAAAGTCCTCTGTGTTCTCATCCTCGATGACGTCGACGATATCATCAATGGTGATGATGCCTACAAGTCTTTCTTCCTTGTCGACAACGGGAATTGAAAGCAGGTCGTATTTCTTCGCAATTGCGGCGACTTCTTCCTGGTCGTCCATTGTGTTAACAAAAATGAGCTGCTCGTCATCCTCCATAATGTCCTTGACGATCTGATCCTCGGGAGCAACAATGAGCTTGCGGAGAGGTACAGTTCCGACGAGCTTGCGCTTTTCATCCATACAGTAGCAGGTGTAGATCGTCTCCTTGTCGAGAGCAGTCTTTCGGATCATTTCAATCGCCTGTTTAACGGTATATGTCTCGGGAAACGATACCATCTCAATTGTCATAATGCTTCCCGCAGAATTCTCGGGATACTGAAGAAATTTGTTGATGAGCTTTCTTGTGTCCGGCTTCGTATGCGCAAGCACACGTGTTACAACATTGGCGGGTACCTCTTCAAGGAAGTCAACCGCATCATCGAGGAACATATCCTCCATAAGAAATTCAAGCTCGGAATTTGTGATTGCGTCAACGATATTGCTCTGAATATCGCTCGGCAGATAAGAAAAAGCATCAGCCGACGATGTCTTGGGCAACAAGCGGAAAAGGCGAACCTGGTTTTCCGGCTCCATCTCCTCAATCAAGGCGGCAATATCAACGATATTCATTTCGCTGAGCATTTCCTTGATCGCCGAGAACTTGTTGTTGGCAAGCATCTTGCTGATGATTTCAACCATAGTGTCCAATTTAAAGCGCCCCTTTCGGCACGGCACAAAGCCACGCCGCAGGCGCAATATCAGCTCCGATCTCGTGAGCGGACGTCTGCAACGGTGATTATGCTGTGCAAATTATTGAATTTGTTCAAGTTTCGTTGCCCGTAGCTACTGTCACTACTCACTGAAATCTCACCTCACATTGTATTTTGGCAATTCCATTGAATTGATATAATTATTTTAACCCCCGAAGTGGGTGTTGTCAATAGTGATGAGAAAAAAATATCGGTTTTAAAGCGCAATAAAGGCAAAGACTGTCATAATAAAAAAGTCTTTGCCTTTCAATGTTTAGTATTCACTTTATCTCTTTTATATTATCAAGATATTGAATAAGAATTTCCGCATACTTGAGCTGATAATCATAGGTTAATTTCAAATTGTTCTTGAAATCAAAGTTGAGGTATTTTTTAGTCTCCCTCGGCAGCTGCCATGCAAGCTCTTGACTTGGGAAATCCGTTGAAAAAAACTTCGTTATCTCCTTGAAGCGGAACGCCTCAGGTGACTGTGTCATATAGTATTTTTCTCTGTCCAGCGGATCAAAATCATAGTTTCCGAGTGCGCCCGTTATCTTCTGACACGTTATTACAGCGTCATATTCATCGAGCTTAGCTAAATAATCGTCAATCAACTCGCTGGTTACCAACGGCGCAACAGCATCAAGAATGATTATCCTTTCGCACTCGGGGAAATGATCCTTGATATACTCAAATGCGCTGTTGAGTGAATCAGGTCTTTCCTTGCCGTTCAGTGCGAAATGGAATCCTGAATTTTTCAGTTCCTCAGAGTAATCAATACACGACGGATCCATTACAACGACCACCTCATCGGTGAGCTCTGAGCCCTTTACCGCATCAATAACATAGTCAATGACGCATCTTCCGTTCAGCTTGACATACTGCTTCGGTCTATCCGCTCCGAAGCGGTGGCCTACTCCGCCCGACATAATAATTGTAACATTTTTTGCACTCATCGCTTTCTCCTTTACCATATCTCAACATTATCAAGATCAAAGTGTCCCGGATGTCTGTCTTTCTCGGGCGGGAGCTCTTTCCAATTGGAATAAAGAGATTCAAGTATCTTAATATACTCGCACGGAGCCTTTGCCTTGTCATTTCTTATATCAACGTATTGATATTCGGCAAACAGCTTCTTATCAAAAACATTTCTTTCCTGAACAGGCAATGGAACCGATGGCTTAAAATACAGATCTCCCGATCCGGTCGGAATTTCATTGACACACTTTTCGTACATTGAAAAAATCCTTTTTAGAGGCATCCTCTTGCCGACAGACGATAAAAATGCGACCTCAGCCTTTTGTATTGCCGAATATCCGCTGTTGTCCGACGGAACATATCTGTGACCCATTGCAAGTCCGTAAATCATTTTAACCTTAAAAATCTGCTTTTTTACGGTTTTGGAATCGGTATCGTGAAGGCAGTAGAGTTCAATAAAGACCCTGTTCATTCTGTCATCATTGGCAAAATTCGTCTTTCCTCCGTCAACGCTGAAAGAATTTACCGCCTTGCTGTTCCTGTAAAAAATTCTCGGAATAAAGTCGCAGAAATATTCTCCGAACTCATTATAATTAACAAATTCAAATTCATCACCGAGTTCGTTCGGTAAAACGCTCAGCAGCTTATCGTAATCATCTCGGCGAAGGTCTATATCTATATCGTCATCCCACGGAATAAAATCCTTATGCCGAATTGCTCCGAGCAAGGTTCCTCCGCTCAGAGAATATTTGAGATCGTATTTTGAGCATATTCTGTCAAGCTCTCTGAGAATCTTAAGTTCAATATCCTGAACCTTTGTGAGGTTCGCCTGCTGAATTTCCGTAAACTTCATACACTTTCTCCTATCTTCGCTTTATTGATTCACTACGCTTGATTTTTCAAGATTTTTCAGTTTTCTGTAACAAAGCACAGCCGCCAAAACATATCGGAAAAGATCCGCAATCAGCACGCCGATTGCATAGCCCCATATTCCGAAGAAATATGCTGTCGGAATTGAAGTAATGCAAAATACAACAGCATACACTGCATTGATTCTCGTCTGTACATTTTCTTTTGCGTATCTCAATAGGATTGTGGTAAACATTCCGCTTACAAAATAGAATATCTGCGCCGAATTTGCAACGATAAAGAACGGCGACGCCGCATTATAATCCGTAGGGTACAGCAATTTTGTGTAAATAATCGAACCGACATAACAGGCTCCGATCGCAAGAGCCACCGCAATTGAAGAAACCGCAAAAATTTTCAAGAAGCTCTTTGACGGTAATGTTTCCTTTTTCTTCGCAAGATATCCGATAATAACGCTGTTAAATGATCCCGTGACAAATGATATCATCTTACCGACTGCCGACGCAATATAGTAAACCGTTACAGTTTTGCTCTCGCAGAATGCCATCAGGATAATACGATCCGAATTGAATATAAGGTTTACCAAAAGCTGGGCAACCATCAGATATCCCGCAGATCTCCGAATATCACCGAGGGTTTGCCGCTTTTCAACGACGCTCCGTTTATAAATTGATCCTTTCGCTGCAACAAAAACGAAGCCTGCAAACTCGCCCGTCAGCAGACTCAAAGCCCACTGTCCGCTCAGCTTTGCAAAGATCATTCCGACGAGATATCCTGCGCTTATGATAAGATAGTAGCACAGCAATCCCACATAGTTTGTGTGAAGCCTGTATTCCACCTCGGAATAATATCTTGTAACAGTCATACACATCAGCAGCCAATACAGCAGAAAGGAAAAAACCGTTATTTTTTCTTTCATTACTATAAAAACCGCCAGGCTTAATGCGACTCCGACCGCCGCAATGATCAGCAGAAATTGAATATACGGTCTGTTATCCTTTCCTTGTCCGTGCGCTTTGGCAACCAGCCTTGAATTATTGAGTGCCGTACCTATTGAGACAGCTACTATATTTATAATGCCGAGCATACTCAGGATTCGTCCGTATCCGTCGGCACCGAACATATTTCTCATAAACGGATAAACAACAAACTGGGCAATTCCGTTCATCGCAACAAGTCCGATCATCGTCCAAACCGAGTCCATTGCAAAGCCGCTTAAATTTTTATTTTTTGAAATCACTTGTTTGAGATTCATTCCGCACCTCCGTCGATTTCATAAATTTAATTTTACCATACTCCTCCCGCAAAAACAATATAAAATTTCATATTTAAAAACGTTTATACCGTTGTTGACTTTACAATTAAATGTGATACAATAATAGCGTTAATTAAATGAACGTTTTATTTATTCGGGAGGATTAAAATGCAAAAATTGAAATTCATCTTCACTCTGCTTGTCGGCAAGGGACTTATGCTCTTTTCAAACATCTTTGCCAAGGGCAGAGGTACCAATATGCCCGGTGCAAAGGCAAACAGACTTATGCCCGATTTTATCGGTCATTTCACCGGAATTGATCCGGAAAAGGTTGTTTTTATCACCGGTACGAACGGTAAGTCGACGGCAAATAATATGATAGTTCACGCTCTCAGAGATTCAGGCAGAACAGTATGTTCAAACCTTGAGGGTGCAAATATGATCGGCGGTATCGCAACCGCTCTTATCCGTAATTCAACGCTCACAGGCAAAATGAAAACGGAATTTTTCTCGTTTGAAATTGACGAGCGTTCGCTTGCGGGAATCTATAAATACATCCCTGCGAAGAAAATCTGCATAACCAATCTTCAAAAGGATCAGGTTCAGCGCAACGGCGAGCCAGACTACATCGTTCAGAAATTCCGCAAGGTTTTCAACAGTGATATGACTTTCTTCCTCAACGACGGCGAGCCGAGATCAAAGTCATTCGAGGACTTTTCCGACAACGTTTACTATTACGGCGTTGACAAAACTCAGTATTCTTTTGTCAAGGACAAGTTCTACGACGTAACAATGCCCTGCCCGAAGTGCAACGACAAAATTATTTTCGATTATTACAATGTTGACAATGTCGGCAAGTTCCACTGTGCAGGCTGTGACTTTTCGTCCGAGGACAAGGTTGACTTCTTTGCTCAGAACGTCGACTTCTCCGAATGCAGCTTTGACTGCAACGGCTACCGCTTCACCGTGACGAATAAGGAACCGTTCTATATCTTCAACTATGCGCTTTGCATTGCCGTATGCACAAAGCTCGGTATGACAAATGAGGAGCTTCAGAGGAGCTTTTCAAACTTCAAAAACATCAGCGGACGTATGGAAACGCTTAAATACAAGACCAAAACGCTCAAATATATCAGAATCAAGCAGGAAAATCCCGAAACTCTCCAGACTGCGCTCGACTACATTGCAAAGGACGAGACTCCGAAAATTCTTCTTATGGGTCTTGAGGAGCTCAAGGACTTTGATCCCTACTATACAAACACATTCTACGCATTTGACGTTGACTTTGAGTCGCTCAAGAAGAATAATATCAAGCATTACATCTGCTTCTCCGAGGCTGTTGCATACGACACGGCTAACAGAATGATCTATGCCGGAATTGATAGGAACGATATCTCCGTTCTTCCGAACGACAGCGACGAGGCAATCCTCAAGGAGCTTGACAAATTCGACGTTGACAACGTTTATCTTATCACGTGGCTCAAGAAATATCACGAGCTTGAAAAATCCACAAAGCAGTACGGAGGTAACGAATAATGAACACATTGAACATCACTTGGCTTTATCCCGATCTGCTGAATCTCCACGGCGACAGAGGCAACCTTATGGCTTTTGAGAGAGTCGGCAAGGAGATGGGACTTGATGTCAAAATCAACCGTATCGACACCTTCTCGGAAGAGATTGACTTTGAAAATTCCGACATTATCTTTATGAACGCAGGCGAGATCAAGACCGCCGATGCGATTGTGAAGAATATCAAAAAATACGGTGATGCAATCTATAACTTTGCCGAGAGCGGCAAGCCGATTATCGCAATCGGCACAACGGGTATGGTTCTTATAAAATCGACAAAGAGGTGCGACGGCTCGGTCGTTGAGGGGCTCGGACTCATTGACGCAACGGCAGTCGAGCGTAATGAAATCTACGGCGATGATCTTCAGTTTTCCCTCTCCGAGGACAAAAATTTTGAAATTATGGCGGTTCAGATTCACCTTGTCGACTTCTTCCTTAATGATCCCTCAATTGCACTCGGCAAGCTCATCTACGGCAAGGGCAACAACGATAAGGATCAGACGGAGGGCGCAAAATACAAGAATGTTATTTTCACAAACGCACTCGGTCCCGTATTTGTAAAAAATCCGTGGTACACGGAAAAGATAATCAATGAGGCGCTCAAGGCAAAGGGCTGTGAGCCGTGCGAGCCACTTGACGAGTCTTTCTTTGAGATTGAGCGCAATTCATTCAAAACAGTAAGACGTTTCATAGATCAAAAAACGGAGAAATAAAATGTATCCTTGTATCGAGATTAAACCCGACGGAATACTTCACAATCTTAAAATACTGAAAAATAAATGCGCCGAAAACGGTATGTCACTTTCGGTGGTCACCAAGATGCTCGTCGGCTATGAGCCACTTGTTCGTTTTCTCGTCGAAGAGGGCGAAATAACGGCGATATGTGATTCACGCGTTGAAAACTTTATGGAGTTTATCGACATCAGAGCTGAAAAATGGCTGATACGCTCCCCGATGCTTTCGCAGGTGAGAGATGTTGTCAGATTTACCGACGTCAGCCTGAACAGCGAAATCGAGGTCATAAGAGCGTTAAACGAAGAGGCAAGAAAGCAAAGCAAACAGCACAAGGTTATTCTTATGTACGAATGCGGTGATCTCCGAGACGGCTGCTACACAGATGAGCTCAAGGAAATTGCAGGCGAAGTCCTCGGGATGACAAACATTGAGCTTTACGGAGTCGGCACAAATCTCAGTTGCGTCAACGAAGTTCTTCCGTCGGAAAAAAATATGCATCTTTTTGAATCGGCGGTCAATGCCGTTGAGAGCGAATACGACATTAAGCTCCCAATCGTTTCCGGTGGTGCGTCAAGCTCATTGAAAATGCTTTTTGACGGCAAGCTGCCTCGTGTCATAAACAATATGAGAATGGGCGAATCGGTTTTTCTCGGCAATATTCCTGTTTTTGACGTTCCGTTTGACGGAGCAAGGGAGGATAATTTCATTCTCAAAGCCGAAATTATCGAGCTTAAAGAAAAGCCGGGTATTCCCGAGATGCTTCCGCAGGACTGCAAAAAGCTGATGAAGCGTGCGATTGTTGCGGTCGGTAAACAGGATATATATCTTCCGGGTCTTATCTGTGCGGACAGCCGAATGAAAATTGTCGGCGGCAGCAGCGACCACGTTGTTCTCGATGTTTCGGACTGCGGCAATGATTATAAGGTCGGATCGGTTGTCGACTTCAAAATGACTTATAACTGCCTGTTGAACGCAATGACATCGAAATATGTTGAAAAGAGTATCATAAAATAAAACGAACGGCTGTCGGATTACCGGCGGCCGTTGTTCTTTTTCACTTACTTTTTAGGAAAATGATTTTTTATTGCTTCAAACGATTCATCGCTGATATCGTGTTCAATCTTGCAGGCATCCTCCGCCGCAATTTTCGGATCAACGCCGAGGCGCACAAGAAATTCCGTCAAAACAGTATGTCTCTCATAAATTTTTTTTGCAACATAAAGTCCGTCCGCGGTGAGTGTGATATAGCCGTCCTTGTCAACCAGAATATAATTTCCGCTTTTGAGCAAGCCTACCGCACGGCAGACGCTCGGCTTTGAAAAGCCCATATATTCGGCAACGTCAAGAGATCTGACCGCACTGCTTTTCTTTGAAAGAATATATATAGTTTCGAGATACATTTCTCCCGATTCCTGTAAATGCATAATAAAGCCTCCATTTTTATGCGATATGAATATTATATCATAGTCCATTTTAAAAAACAAGACGGGATTTTTCTTTGCTGTTAGCGAAAAATTAACAGTATTTAAGTTAGCTGAGGCTAACTGTTTGTTTATCCTGACAAATATCATCACAAAACACAGAAATTTTGGTTTTGGTATTGACATTTTTCTTTTTTGGGGCTAATATATTTTCAGTTAGCGAGAGCTAACTTCATTTAAGATTCGCGGTTAGGTATGGCTAACCGACGAAAGTGAGGAATAGATATGATGCCATTAGCACTTGCAGAAGTCGGTGAAATGAACACCATTAAAAAAATCGGCGGTAATCCCGAGGTCAAGAAGCACCTTGAAAATCTCGGATTTGTTGTCGGAGGAAACGTAATGGTCATTAACACGCTCGGCGGAAACGTTATTGTAAACGTCAAAGAAGCGCGAGTCGCAATCAGCGAAGAGATGGCAAGAAGGATAATGATCTGACCCGTAACCGAATACCGCACTGCGGTATTTCAAATAATCTGTATAAAGCAAGGAGGATAAGGCAGATGAAAACATTAAAGGACGCAAAGGTCGGCTCAACCGTAAAGGTTGTCAAGCTCCACGGAGAAGGCGCTGTTAAGCGCAGGATTATGGATATGGGTATTACCCGAGGCGTAGAAGTGTATATCCGTAAGGTTGCTCCGCTCGGCGACCCGGTCGAGGTACAGGTTCGTGGATATGAGCTTTCGCTCAGAAAAGCGGATGCCGAAATGATCGAGGTAGAGTAAAAAGGTCAAGGGGTTTGACCCCGATTTTTTTAGAAATAACGATTAGCATAAGCTAATTGAAAGAGAGGAATTATGGTATGAATATTCGTATTGCCCTTGCGGGTAACCCGAACTGCGGTAAGACAACATTGTTCAACGCACTTACGGGTTCAAACCAGTACGTTGGTAACTGGCCCGGCGTTACGGTTGAAAAAAAGGAAGGTAAACTCAAAAAGCATGATGGCGTTGTCATCACCGACCTTCCGGGTATTTATTCGCTTTCTCCCTACACCTTGGAGGAAGTTGTTGCAAGAAATTATCTTATAGGAGAGCGCCCCGATGCAATTCTTAACATCATCGACGGTACAAACCTTGAGAGAAACCTTTATCTTACAACTCAGCTCACTGAGCTCGGTATCCCCGTTGTTGTCGCAATCAATATGATTGATGTCGTCAAAAAGAACGGTGACAAGATCAACATTCAGGAGCTTTCACGTCAGCTCGGCTGTAAGGTGGTTGAGATTTCCGCCCTTAAGGGAACAGGAATTCACGAGGCTGCCGAAGCCGCTATTGACGCAGCAAAAAACGGCAAGACCGTTCCGATGCACACGTTTTCGGGCTGTGTTGAGCACGCTATCGCTCACATTGAGGAAGCAGCTGTTCACAATATGCCCGAGGAACAGCAGAGATGGTACGCTATCAAGATCTTTGAGCGTGACGATAAGGTTCTTGCAAATCTAAACATTGACAAGGCTGTTATGGATCATATCGAGAACGATATCAAGGCTGCCGAGGAAGAAATGGACGACGACGCAGAGTCAATCATCACAAATGAGAGATATATTTACATATCCTCTATCATCAAGGCTTGCTACAAAAAGAAGAACGTAGGCAAGCTCTCCACTTCGGATAAGATCGACCGAATCGTTACAAACCGCTGGCTCGGACTTCCGATCTTTGCCGTCATTATGTTCCTTGTTTACTGGATCGCAATGGTCGGTGTCGGCGCACCTGCAACAGACTGGATGAACGACGGAGTGTTCGGTGACGGCTGGCATCTCTTCGGTATCGGCTCGTCTGCTTACAATGAAGAGGCTGACAATTATACAAATGCGACAGAGGCTGCTCAGGCATTCGTTGACTTTGATACAGAGGCTGATGACTTTGACGCAGACAAGACTCTTGCAGAGCTCAAGAGCTTCAAGACAGACAAAGATTCCGCTGTTATCGGCGTTGAGGATGAGGAAACGCTCGCTATCAACGATATGACAGCTTATTACAGTGAGATTCCCGCAAATGCCGATAAAGATTCAACAGTCGGTATGACATACCTTGAGGCAGTTAAATACCTCAGCAGCAAGGGCTTTGATGAGCCTGATCCGGCAGACTACGGCGTATGGGTTCCGAGTATTCCGACACTCATCGGAAATGCCTTTGAAAAGGGTAATGTAGCAGAATGGCTTCAGGGTCTTATCCTTGACGGTATCGTAGCCGGCGTCGGCGCGGTTCTCGGTTTCGTTCCTCAGATGCTTGTTTTGTTCCTGCTTCTTGCATTCCTTGAGGGATGCGGATATATGTCACGTATCGCATTCGTTCTTGACCGTATTTTCAGAAAATTCGGTCTTTCCGGTAAATCATTCATCCCGATGCTTATCGGTACAGGTTGCGGCGTTCCCGGTATTATGGCTTCACGTACAATCGAGAATGAGCGTGACCGTCGTATGACAATTATGACAACAACCTTTATCCCCTGCTCGGCTAAGGTTCCGTTTATCGGAATGATCGCAGGCGCACTCTTCGGAGGCTCGGCTCTTGTTTCAACATCCGCTTACTTCATCGGTATGCTTGCAATTATCGTTTCGGGCATTATGCTTAAAAAGACAAAGATCTTCTCCGGTGACCCGGCTCCGTTTGTTATGGAGCTTCCCGCTTACCACTGGCCGACCGTTTCAAACGTTCTCCGTTCAACATGGGAGCGTGGCTGGTCATTCATCAAGAAAGCAGGTACAATTATCCTTCTTTCAACAATTTTTGTTTGGTTCACAACCTACTTCGGTGTTGTTGACGGAACATTCAAAATGCTTTCCGAGGAAGAAATTGACTCCTCAATTCTTGCAAAGATCGGCAGCGTAATCGCCGTAATCTTCAGACCTCTCGGCTGGGGCAACTGGCAGGCAGCCGTTGCATCAATCACAGGACTTGTTGCAAAGGAGAACATCGTCGGTACGCTCGGTATCCTCTACGGCGGCGGAGACGGAACTGTTTACAGCAACATCGCAGCAGCCTTCACAGGTATCACAGCATACTCATTCCTCGTATTCAATCTTCTTTGCGCTCCATGCTTCGCAGCAATCGGTGCTATCAAGCGTGAGATGAACAACGCTAAGTGGACATGGTTCGCAATCGCTTACCAGTGCGGCTTTGCATACTGCATCGCTCTTATGGTAACTCAGTTCGGTAACATCTTCGTCGGCAAGGCAAACGTTATCGGAATCATCGTTGCGGCTGCAATCCTCATCGGTATGATCTATATGCTCTTCTTCAAGAAGTACACCGAGGCAACAAAGCTCTCGCAGAACGTAAAGATCAAAAAATAATAATCCCATGTGAAAGGAACTGATATTATGATTTCATGGATCTCACAAAATATTGTAACCATTATTATATGCCTTGTGCTTGCGCTTATTGTCACCTTGATAATTGTGGGCCTGGTGAGGGATAAGAAAAAAGGCAAATCCTCCTGCGGTTGCAACTGTGCGAACTGTGCAATGAGAGGTTCCTGCCACAAGTCATAAGACAAGATTTCCCCGGTGATTTGATCATCGGGGAAATCTTTTGCGTTTCATCTATAAGCCGCAAAAAAGCTATAACTCACATCGCTGTGAATTATAGCTTCTCTTTTTATGATTGATTAATCAAGGAAATCCTTGAGCTTTTTGCTTCTGCTCGGGTGACGGAGCTTTCTGAGAGCCTTGGCCTCAATCTGACGGATACGCTCACGGGTAACATTAAACTCCTTACCAACCTCTTCCAGCGTACGGGCACGTCCATCCTCCAAGCCAAAACGCAGACACAATACCTTCTGCTCACGCTCTGTCAGAGTCTTTAATACCTCATCCAGATCTTCTCGAAGCAGGGTATAAGCTGCTGCCTTGTCCGGTACCGGTACATTTTCATCCTTGATAAAATCGCCAAGATGCGAATCCTCTTCCTCACCGATCGGTGTTTCCAAAGAAACCGGCTCCTGAGAGATCTTTAAGATCTCACGCACTCTTTCTACCGGCATATTCATCTCTTTTGCAATCTCTTCCGGGGTAGGTTCACGGTTTAATTCCTGCAAAAGCTGTCTGCTGACACGGATCAGCTTGTTGATTGTCTCAACCATATGCACGGGAATACGGATCGTACGCGCCTGATCGGCGATTGCTCTTGTGATGGCCTGTCTGATCCACCATGTTGCATAAGTAGAAAATTTATAACCCTTGCGGTAATCGAATTTTTCAACAGCCTTGATCAGACCAAGGTTACCTTCCTGAATAAGATCCAAAAACAGCATACCTCTTCCGACATATCTCTTGGCAATGGAAACAACCAGACGTAAGTTAGCTTCTGCTAATCTCTTTTTGGCTTCCTCGTCGCCCTCTTCCATCCTCTGGGCAAGCGCAATCTCTTCGTCAGCAGTTAAAAGCGGCACCTTGCCGATTTCTTTTAGGTACATACGGACCGGATCTTCGATACTGATACCGTCCGGTACGGAAAGATCAATATTTTCCACATCGACATCTTCAGCATCTTCAACCGCTAACAGAGCCTCTTCATCCGGCTCATCCTCTTCATCGGTCATACGTAGTACGTCAATGCCCTTCTGCTCCAAAGTCTCTACGATTTTATCGTACTGTTCTTCTTCAAAATTGAACTCAGCAAACTGATTGACAATCTCCTGATAGTCCATGACATTTTTCTTTTTCTTGGCCATAGCTATTACAGAAGCTAATTTTTCCTCAAATTTTGCCATTACGTTTTCGTCCATTGTGTTCCATCCTCTCGTTTCTATGTTTTCCTATTTTAACCTTAAGTTAAGGAAATATGCGTTTTCTGTATATTCTGGATCGCCTTTTTCATTGCAACGATCTTTTGAAAAGCTCCGGGATCCGTACCGGCACCCTCGGTAATCCTCTGCAGGGTCGCCCGCTTGATCGTGATCAGGATATCGGCAAGTGCCCTTT
>OQVL01000703.1_pt1 | contig 18567 bp, 15 predicted proteins | sample 1691501 | NCBI WGS metagenome assembly OQVL01 (sample SAMN03418253, study PRJEB22391) | human gut metagenome | biome: human-gut; feature: organic feature; material: feces | host: Homo sapiens | place: Tanzania | collected 2013-01 | reverse complement strand
ATTTTACAAAACAAAACCCTGTGTTCGGAAAAAATCCGTTCACAGGGTTCTTTTAGTTATAAAGTGAAAATGACAAAGCAAGCTGACTGTTACATCGGCTAACAACTAATAGCTAAAAGCTAACAGCTTATTTCACCGAGCCGATAAGGTCGATAAAGCTCTGTGTGATTGTTGAGCCGGAGGTTCTGCTGACGATGTTAACCTCTTCGTTTTCGCAAAGGAGCGAATGATACTCGTTGTCGGTAAGGATGTAGCCTGCCTGGTCGTTGCAAAGGCCGAAAACAAGAACATACTCTAAGCCCGAGTAATCTTTAAGAGGAGCATAATCCCAGGATTCGCCCGTCCAGCTCTGGTCGGGTGTGGTAGCACCGCCGAGAAGGATAACGGGGTCAAGCTCGCCGGGGGTAAGAAGCGCGGCAACCTTGTTGCCAAGCTCCATATAACCGATTTCGGTTACCATCTGATACTTTGCGTTGCCGTAGCTGTCGGTGCCGTTCTTAACGATGATAGCGTCAAGAAGTTCTTCTCTTGCGGCAAGGGTAAGTATACCGTTGTCAACGTCAAGACGGATTTCTTCGTGTTTGATGTTAAGAACGGGGTCAAACTTAACGTCGTTGCTTATTGTAAGAACCTTTTCGCCGAGCGCTTTGCCGTAAGCAATCATTTTGTCAACTCTTGAAATGTCCTCGGGGAGGTTAAGAGAAGAAGCGTCGGAGGTTATTGCAAGCTCTGCGCCCTGAATGAATACAAAGTTTGCGCCGGCTTTTTCGTTGATGACCTGTTCCATATAATAGGGATAGTCTGAAGAGAGCTTGTCGGTGCCTGCGCCGAGACCTACGCAGTGAATGCCGCCCTGAACAATCCATGTTTCTTTTGAACCGTCGGCGGGAACAAAGCGAAGTCTGTTAAGGTTGCCGTCGAAAACGATAGGCTCACGTTTGTCGTGAATAAGCTCGTTAACGTCAACATTGCCGAAATAAAGGTCGCCGTCTCTCATATCTTTAACAGCGTTTTTAACGGCGTTTACGGTTTTGCTGAAAAGAGACTCCATAAATTCGGGGTTCTTTTTAACCATAAACTCTTCCATCTTGCCGCCTGTTGCGGCGTTGCCCGTGTTGAGAATAAGCGCGGGAGCAAGCGGAACATTCATGCCGAGAGTATCAATGCAGGAGTGCTGATGAAGCACCGAAACATTGATGCTGACAATGTCGTTTGCCTTTGCAAATTCGTCAAGACGCGCTCTGATTTCTTCAACGTTGCCGCGGGAAAGGCCGAAGCCGTCGATAACCGCGTGAACAACAGTGCCGCTTACGTTATCGCTCAAAGCGTAAACGCGGACCTTCTGGTCGTCAAGCACCTCTGTGGGGGCGCGGCCTGCAACGGGCTCAAGAGAACCCGCAAGGAAGAACTTGCCGTTCATAACGTCGAGGTCTTTTATGATGGAGTCGCTGGCATAGCCGAGCTTCCATGAAGAGTCGGGCTTAACTTCGGTGTCGAAGCTGTCTTCGCCCTTATAAAAGTGCTCTGCAATGTAGTCCTCGGCGCTGTCCCATTTATCCTGGTAGCCGGGCCAATGTTGGTTAAGGAATGAAAGAATAACCTGAATAAGTCTGTCGATTACCATATAGAAGAAGTTCTGCACACCGTTGTCGCTTGCCGAAAGAGTTTCGGGCGAGGCAGCCGATACGGGAACCGCCGCTACAGAAAAGCAAAGGACAAGAGCCAATAACAAGGCTATTATCTTTTTTGTTTTTGACATAAAAATGCCTCCTGTAAAAATGTGATAAAACTACATATAAATTATAATACAATGTATATATTTTTGCAAGAGTTTTTAAACGTTGGCGGTTTCTTTGGCAGTTTTCGCCAATTCTTCCTCAATCATTTTGTTCACATTGTTTTTGCCCATGTGGTGATACGGCCTTATTCTTAAAGCAATATAGGTCGGAACCGCGCCGATAACGTTAAGAATCATATCGCCCATGGTATCCATAATCGCAAAACGGAGTATGCGTTCTTCTTCGCTGAAATTGTCAAGCGGGATAAACCAGAAAAGCTTCTGACCGTTTTCTGCGGCTTCTTCAAGCGCTCTGTAATAGTTCCAATGCTGTGCGTCGCCGCCGAACCACTGGTCATATGTAAACTCAAAAAGCTCCCATCCGTTTGCCATAATAAAGGCAAAGCCGAACGCCGCCAAAGCGGCTATGTTTGCGGGGCAGGTCTTTTTGTCTCTTATCTGCATGGCGGTGATAAGCTCGTAGCCTATTATGGTAGCTTCAACACAGCCGTATGCGTGCAGGATTTTGTCGTATGCGGGAATGAGATAATAAAAATTTAAGAACGCACCGCCGAACGACGCAAGGAAAAATCCGATAATGGTAAAATTCTGAAAATACGACGGGAAAAGACGCGGATACGTCTTTTTGGGGAACATCTGGCAAATTTCAAACGCAAACATTCCGACAAGGTTTGCCAACATCTGAAGCGGCTGATAATAGCCGAGCTTGGGGTCGACGTTGACAAGACGGTAGACTATGCCGCCTATCATCAAAACACGAAGAATCCACCAATAAATAAGCTCGCCCTTTGAGCACATTGAAAGGACTCTTTTGAAATAACTCTTTTCCACAATATCCACTCCAAACAATTCCGATAACCGAATTTTCGCGTTGAAATTCTTTTAATCGGCGGGTATTTTGCAGGCATAAGAGAGCCATATCGGGTTCGACTCTCTTATGCCTTAAGTTAAGTGTAACAAATTAATGCATATAAATAATTCTTTTAAAGAAAATAAAGTTAAATTTCGTCAAAGAAAAATCCAAATTTGAGAAAAATATATAAAAATATGTTTAAATTGTAAAAAAATCAAGGAAAAGAGGTGTTTTTTCGGAATGGTTATTGAAATATAGCGGCGTTGATGATAAAATATAACGGAATAAGAGCGACAAGAGGTGTAAAAAATGCCTAAGCGTGACGGCTATATTTCGTGGGACGAGTTTTTTATGGGCGCAGCCCTTCTGTGCGCCAAAAGAAGCAAGGACCCGAATACGCAGGTGGGCGCCTGCATAGTAAATAACGAAAACCGCATTCTTTCCGTCGGCTACAACGGCTTTCCGTCGGGGTGCGACGACGACGTTTTCCCGTGGGAGCGCAGTGCCGACGACAGCTTTGATACAAAATATCTTTACGTCTGCCACGCCGAGCTTAACGCAATTTTGAACTGCCGCGGCAGAAACCTTACAAACAGCAGGATTTACGTCGCGCTTTTCCCTTGCAACGAGTGCGCAAAGGCAATTATTCAAAGCGGGATAAAAGAGGTTATTTATCTTTCGGATAAATACGCCGACACGCCCGCAACAAAGGCCTCTAAAAGAATGTTTGACGCCGCGGGCGTTAAATACACAAAGCTCTTTCCCGAAAAAAAGAGCCTGACGCTTGATTTTTCGGAGGAAAACATATAAATTAATATATAAACGCCGCACCGTGCCGCTCGGCGGCGCGGCAAAAGACGGGATTATATAGCGAATTTTTAACAGGGAGTGTTAAATATGGCATTGGTAAATGCATCGGAAATGTTGAAAAAAGCTCACGAGGGTCACTATGCCGTCGGCCATTTCAACATAAATAACCTTGAATGGACAAAATCCATTCTTCAGACAGCACAGGAGATGAATTCTCCCGTTATTCTCGGTGTTTCCGAGGGCGCTGGCAAATATATGTGCGGATACAAAACAATAGTCGGAATGGTTAACGGAATGCTCGAAAACCTTAAAATTACGGTTCCCGTTGCTCTTCATCTTGACCACGGCACATATGAAGGCGCAAAGGCTTGCATCGAAGCGGGCTTTTCTTCAGTAATGTTTGACGGTTCGCACTATCCGATAGAAGAAAATATTGAAAAAACTAAAGAGCTTGTTGCACTTTGCAAAGAAAAAGGCATTTCGCTTGAAGCGGAAGTCGGCGCTATCGGCGGCGAAGAGGACGGCGTTGTTGCCGCAGGCGAATGTGCAGACCCCAACGAGTGCAAAATGATTGCAGACCTCGGCGTTGATATGCTTGCCGCAGGTATAGGCAACATTCACGGCAAATATCCCGCAAACTGGCCCGGCCTTTCTTTTGAAACTCTTGCCGCAGTACGCGAGAAAACAGGCGATATGCCCCTTGTTCTTCACGGCGGCACGGGAATCCCCGCGGATATGATAAAGAAGGCAATTTCTCTCGGCGTTTCAAAGGTTAACGTTAACACCGAGTGCCAGCTTGCATTTGCAGACGCTACAAGAAAGTATATCGAAGCAGGCAAAGACCTTGAAGGCAAGGGCTTTGATCCCAGAAAGCTTCTTGCACCCGGCTGTGAAGCAATTAAAGAGACTGTACGCGAAAAGATTGAGCTTTTCGGCTCAAAGGATAAGGCATAAACATAGGCATAAGAGAGTCGAACCGACACGCCCTAAAAGCTTTATTTTCCGCATCCTCGGGCGTTTTTCTCCTTGCAATACGGGCAGTATTGACGCGTCGAAGAAACACCCGATTATTTGAAAACTAAAGCTTTTTGGGTGCTCGCAGTTTTAAAATGCCATATTTTTGTCGGTACAAGGAAAAAAACGAAGCAATGCTGTCGCCTTGCGAGGCTTTTTGACGCAGTAACGGCGAAAAGAGGGCATTTTAAAACCGTATCGGTTCGGCTCTCTTATGCCTAGCCTCATAAATAATATTTTGAACCGAAAGAGGCTTTTGCGCTTTCGGTTCTTATTGTTAATAAGATTAATTGAAACGCGCAAAAATATTCTATTTGCGCTCTGCCGCAGGAGGACAGAATGTCAAGAATAATTGTTGTCGGCGCGGGCGTCGGCGGCCTTATCGCCGCAAAAAAGCTTGCCGAAGCGGGGCACGACGTGACCGTGCTTGAAAAAAACAAAAAAGAAAACGTCGCTTACGACCAAAGCGACTCGGTTGATGTTGAGTCGTTTGAATATGCGGGGCTTGAAATACCCGAAAGCTATCGGTGCGAGCGCAACAGAATAACGCTTGTGCCGTTACAAAAGGATGTTGAGCCTGTAACCCTGCCCGCAGGGGAAGAGGGCGGCCTGTGTGTTGACAGAAAGGATTTTTTCAAAAGACTTTCGCTTCTCGCTGAAGGCGCCGGCGTGAAAATCGAATATGAATGCGAAGCGAAGCTTCCGATAATTCTCGGCAGCCGCGTTGCAGGTGTTAAAACTGCCGACGGAAAAGAGCGCTATTGCGACCTTGTGATAGACTGCGGCGGGGTTAATTCGCTCATAAGGCGAAATTTGCCGGATTTTACGCACATTCAAAAGGAGCTTTCGCGCTTTGACAAAATCTATACCTACCGCGCGTATTTCGAGCGCGAAAAGGACGCGCCGCAGCCAAAAACCGCCTATAACATTTATGTAAAGCACGACGGCACCGACGGCTTTTCGTGGATTGTCAACGGCGAAAACGACGTCGACGTGCTGACAACGCGGTTTTACCCTTTAAGCGACGAGCTTATTTTAAGCGAGCTTAAAGCGCTGCACGAAGAAAATCCGCATATGGGCAAAAAGCTTGTCCGCGGCGGCACGCGCGCCGAAATACCCGTACGACAGCCGCTTTCTGTTTTTGTGTGCGACGGCTACGCCGCAATAGGCGACTGCGCCTGTATGACCTACCCCGTGAAAGGTTCGGGGATAGGCTATTCTTTAAGGGCGGGCACAATGCTTGCAAAATGCGCCGCCGAGGATAAAGACGGGCTTTTTAACTGCGAAACCCTGTGGCAGTACGAAGCGGAGTTTTTCAAAGAAATAGGCTTCGGCGCATGCAGGCTTGCTTTAATGAAAAATCTTTTGCCATATGTCACCGCGAAAGAAGTAAGCGACCTTATGGGCGAAAACATTTTGACAACCGAAGAAATGAAGGAGCTTTATGAAAAAACGCTCGGCTCTCTTTTAACGCCGAGGGCGGTTTCGGCAATAAGAGAAAAGCTGAAGCTTTTAAACGACCACCCCGATTCAAGAAACAAGCTTCTTAATATGACGGTCTGGTTCGGAAAATGGGCAATGGTTGAGCCGTCTTTCCCGACAAAATACGACCGCGCGGCAGTTTCAAAGTGGGCGCAAAAATATAACGAATTTTTTGAAAATATAAAATACGTCGAATACGACGAGCGCGACTTGTTTTAAAACTGAGTGAAAATTTTAAAAACCGAATAAAAAAGAACCGTAATCCTGTCCCGGAAAGGGAGCAGAATTACGGTTTGTTTTTATGTTTTCAGTCGAGGTGCTGCTTTACTCTGTTTTCAAGCATCTCCATGGCGACGTGGTTGTGGCCGCCCTCGGGAATGATTATGTCGGCGTATTTTTTGCTCGGCTCGACAAACGCCTCGTGCATGGGCTTTACGGTCGTCATATACTGCTCCATAACAGATTCAAGTGTTCTTTTGCGCTTTGTGACGTCGCGTTTTATGCGGCGAAGAATGCGAATGTCGGCATCGGTATCGACAAAAAGCTTTATATCCATAAAATCTCTCAGGCGCTCGTCTGCAAGAATGAGTATGCCGTCGATAATAAGCACGGGTTTCGGCTCTATAACAAACGTTTCGTCGGAGCGGTTGTGAACGGTATAGTCATAAACGGGGCAGTTTATCGGTCTGCCGGCTTTAAGCTCTTTGATGTGCTCAATCATAAGGTCGGTGTCAAAAGCGTCGGGGCAGTCGTAATTCTGCGCGGCGCGCTCTTCATAAGAAAGCCCGTCCTGCCGTTTGTAATAATCGTCGTGCTTTATAACGGACACTCTGCCCTTGAATTTTTCGGCAATAATGTTCGTTATTGTGCTTTTTCCGCTGCCGGTTCCGCCTGCGATGCCTATAATGAGCATATCCTTCATATCCGTGACCCCCGAAAAACTTATTTATGGCTGTTTAAATGATTTTTCATAGCGGCAAAGGATTCGTCGCTTATAACGTGTTCTATTTTGCATGCGTCCTCTGCCGCGGTTTCACGGCTTACGCCGAGACTGACAAGAAGCTCCGTTAAAACGGTGTGGCGTTCGTATATTTTTTTTGCCACCGCAAGCCCGCTTTCTGTCAGGTGCAAATACCCGTCCTTGTCAACGGTGAGGTATTCGCCCTCCTTCAAAAGCTTTACGGCGCGGCTTACGCTCGGCTTTGAAAAGCCCATTTGCTCTGCCACGTCAAGAGAACGCACGCTGTCGCTCTTTTTTGATAAAACATATATGGTTTCAAGATACATTTCGCCCGATTCCTGCAAGCTCACCGTAAAACCTCCGATACAAATTATTTTAAAAGCAGTCGATTTTGTCAATCGTCAAAAAGCGAATAATACTCTTTAAGCGCGTTGCGGTTAAATTCTTCCGCGTCAAACTCAACGCTCGCTTTAAGCGTACCGTTGTGATATGCCTTAAAGCCGTCAATAATACCGTTTTCGGAATCCTCTACAAGCGTGCCGTAGCCCTTTTCGAGGAACTCGCGCGGGCCGGGAATGTTTGTTGAAAATACCGGAACGCCGAGAATGAGCGCTTCGATAATCGTCATGGGAAGACCCTCGTAATGAGACGAAAGAACAAACGCGCCGCATTTTTTAAGAATGGGATAGGGATTTGAAATTGATTTTACAATAATTATGTGACCCTCGCCCAATTCTTCGGCAAGCTCAAGAGTTTTTTGGAACTCCTTGCCGTAGCCGCCGACGATTATAAGATAGGCGTCGGGATTTGTTTCGCTTCTGTATTTTGCAAAAGCCGAAATAAGTCGGTCAAGACCTTTTTCAACAGAGAATCTTGCAATGTTGATGAATTTTTCGCAGTCGCTGTCAAGGACGGCTTCAAGCTCGCTTAAAGAAACGCTGCAGAACGTGTCGTCGTTAAATTCAATCGGCAATTCGGCTTTGGTTTTAATGCCCTCAATATCGTTCTGGTTGTGAACAACGCAAAGCTTGTTACGCTCCGAGGGCTTGACGTATGAAGCAAGCTCTTCTTTTAAGCTCTCTCTTACGACGGCTATTTTTGAAGCTTCGCTGTAGCCGAGTTTTAAAGAGTTGATGTGGAAATTCTGCTTTTTGTCGGCTTCGGCATACATATTGTTGTGAACCCAAACGAATTTTTTGCAGTCAAGACCGTATGACATATTGAAAAATCCGGATTCATAACCCGAAAAGTTTATGCAGTAGGAAAAGTCTATTCCCGGATAAACTCTTTTTATTTCGCGCGCATTTATGCGCTTGATTATTTTAAGAATGTGCTTTGTTTTAATGTTGAGCCGCAAGAACAAAAATTGAATTACGGCTTCAAAAATGGTAACGTCCTTAGGACCTTGTATTACTATATAATCGTTGTTTGCAAATTCAAAAATAACGCTTTTGTTTTGCTCTACACGCTTTTGATAAAATGTGACGATATAGTTTCTTTCGGGTCCGCCCGAAGAATTAAGAGCGCTGACAAGGTTTTTAAAGGCCGTTGTTATGCCGTTCTTTAAAAGCGCACCGGCAAACATAAGCACGTTTTCTTTGTCGTTTGCAAATGTTGAACCTTTTATAATATCCATACCGTCCGACTTTTTGTGTGCAAAAATATATGCGCACAGCTTTTTTGAAGCGTCGGGCGAGTCATATTCAAGATATGACGAAAGGTCTTCTTTGTAGGGCTTATAGTCGTCAAGATTTTTAAGCTCGTTTATAAGCTCTGAAGAGTTGTAGGCTATCGGGAACGGCAGTGTTTTCATGTCGATATACATACCTCTGTCGCGGAGATATTTTTTCAGGTCGTATGCATAAAGAACAACTTTTCTGCCGGTGTTTGCAAAATCCCAAAAAACGCTTGAATAGTCCGTAACAAGGCAATCGGCAATATTTAAAAACTCATAAGTTTCATAGCCCTCGGGGAAATTCCTGATTTTTTTGAAATTGTTAAAGTTCAGCCTTTGGGATACATAGTTGTGCAGCTTAACATATACAACCGTATCGTCGTCAAGGTGTTCTTCCAATTCAAAAAGAGCATGCTTTGTGTAGACAATTTGCTCATCGGTGTTTTTATCTGCAAGAGAGCCTTTCCATGTGGGCATAAAAAAGACGATTTTTTTACCCTCAAGGCCTTGTTCGTTGATAATTTTGCGCCTGGAAGCTTCGTCGAAAAATATTTCGTTTCGCGGATAACCCGAGAGAATATATTCTCCTTTAAAAAAGTTGTCGAGCATATAATCTCGCTTCATAATTTCAAAGGTGAATTTATTCGGATAAAGAAGATAGTCCGCCATAAGAAAATTTCGCTGCGTATTACCGATTTCGTTCGGCGCATTGCGAATTTGTCTGCCAAGGGTTTTAAGCGGGGTCCCGTGCCAGGTGTTCAGATAAACCTGACCTTCTTTTTTTATTAAGTAGGTGGGGAACGTGGAGTTGTTTATTAAATACTTTGCCGAAGCAAGAAGCCGGCAGTATTCGGGGCTGTTAAACAGGACGGTTTTAACAGCATTCCACCCGTGCCGGGCAAGGATTGTTTTTATAGATTCATCAGATGCCGCTCTTGAAGTGACATAAATGGAAAGATGACGATAATCAGGGTTTGTGCACAGTTCCCTGAGAATATAGTATATGTTTCCGTTAATTCCGTCGCCGCCGTAAGCCTGAACAAGCACGGTGTTTTCTTCGACGGAAAGCGTTTCATAGAACTTTGTGTAGACAAATTTTGCTTTGAAAAAAGCGTTTGTTCTGTACTTTTTAAAGTTCTTTTTAATAATTTTCAGCGGTTTTGTGCCCATAAAATTCCCCTTCTGTAAGCTGTCAGCTTTTAATTTAATGAGATTTGAATAAAAGTTTAGCTGTGTTCAATACAGCAATCCACAACGCGTTTTGCGGCGAAGCCGTCGTCTTTGGGACAGAATTTTTCAAGAAACGCCGTATATTTGTCTTTGTAAAGCGTGGCGTTTTCTTTGTATGAAGCTATGGCGCTTTGAAGCTCGTCCTGTGTTTTGACAATCGGCCCCGGAAGCGTTGAAACGTCTATGTAAAAATCACGGAGCTTTGTTTTGTAGCTGTCGTAATCGTACATATAAAAGATAATCGGTCTTTTAAGGTTTGCAAAGTCAAAAAAGACGCTTGAATAGTCTGTTATGAGCATATCGCTTATAATGTACAGCTCGTTTATGTCGTTATGGCGGCTGACGTTGTAAACAAAGCCCTCAAATTCCGAAAGGTCTATATAGTTTGAAATGAAATAGTGCGTTCTGAAAAGAAGCACGAATTTATCGCCCAAAGCGTCGCGCATTCTTTTAAAATCGAGCTGAGCTTTATAAACATAGCCCTTGCCGGATTCGTGGCAGTCGTCGCGCCAGGTGGGGGCATAAAGAATAACGCGCTTATCTTCGGGAATACCGAGTTCCGTTTTTATTCTTTCAACGTCGCTTTCGGTGTATTTAAAGAGCGCGTCGTTTCTCGGGTAGCCGACTTCTTTTATAATTTCGGGGTGCTCAAGGTCAAACGCCGAAGCGAATTTTTCGGTGCAGAACGGCGAGGGCGAAATCATATATGTATATCTTTTTGAGTCGATTTTATATTTGTGCTGTATATCCGCAACAGAGTTCATGGCGTTGCCGCCCTTGACCTCTATATCGTAGCCGAGCTTTTTTAGGGGCGTGCCGTGCCAGCATTGGATATAAATCTGCTCGGGTTTCTTTTTAATTGCCTCGTTAAGGCGCGAGTTTGTTATCCAATACTTCGCTTTGGCGCAATATTTAAAATATTCGCCGCTTTCATAGACTGTGGTTAAAGTGTTTTTGTTGCCTTTAAGGTAAGAAAAATCCCCGGGATTTCTGAACGCCCACACAAATGTAAAGTCCGAAAAACGCGGGTCATTCAGCATTTCGAGGTAAATAGCCTCGGGACTGCACGCAAACTGCCGCCCCATGTAGGCGTCAAAAAGCACAATGTGCGAATCAGTCTTTTGGGTATAATAAAAAAACATAAAGCGCAGTCTGAAATACGCATACCTTAAGCCCCTTAAAAAATTAAGGAGCCATCGGTGTTTTTTTGCAATGTTTATTAAAAGCTTTCGTAGCTTCGCCAAAATTTTTACCCCCGTAAACAAAGCCGCTTTTTAAACGAGTGTTTCACTGCGGCTTTTTTTAATTGTAACATAAATCGGCGGTTTTGTAAATAGATGTCAAATTATTAAACAAACATTAAAAGCTCGGTGTTTTCTTCGCTGTATTCAATCTGCTTTGAAAGATATTTAACCGTGTTTAATGCGTCGTTTTTTGAAAACACGCCGTTTTCTTTTATTATGTAGGCGTCATAAAGCCTCAGCATATTGACAAAGTTTATGCAAAACGCCGTGCGCGCCGCCGTTTCGCCGTCGTAAACGGCGTCAAAAAGGTGGCGGTATAAAAGATAAGAAAAAATCTGCCTGTATTGGCGCCCTCTTTCGGCATAATATGACGTAAATTCTTTTCTTATGCTTTTTAAAGCGGGGAGCGCGCGAAGCATTTTTTCAACAAGAGAAGGCCAAACACCGTCAACAGGCTCCATATCGCCCATATAGCGCAAAAGAACGTCGCTATTTAAAATATCCGCTTCGCAAAAGCCGCCGAAAAGACTTTTTTGAGTGCGCTCCGCTTCGGCTGCGGCTTTTTTAAAAACCGCACCGAGAGAAAGCGTTTCGTCGTAAATAAACGAAAAAATTCTGTCTCTCAAATCGAATACCGCCGCGGCTCTTTCGTCCTCAAACGAAGAAGGCGAAAGATTTTTTTCATAAGAAACGTCGCTTAAAGTTATGCCGCCGCCCTCAAAAAGAAGCCTTACCGCTTCTTCGCACTGAAGCCCGAAGCCCTCTTCCAAAACGCTGCCGTAGTCATTATAAAACCGCGGGTGCTCGCGGCAGATGTCGCAAAGCGCGTCCTTGCCGAGTGTTTTGTATATTCTGCAAAGGTTGTTTTCGTCAAGAAAAAAGCACCGCTCGTCTATCAGCTTAAAGCACAAAGAGCCGTCGGAAGAAAAGGTTATGCCGCGCCTTAATTCATCTGAAAAGCAGCCCGTAACGTTTTTGTATTTTATAAGCGCGTTTTTGTCAATGTCTATTTCCCAGCCGATGCAGCAGTTATCGCTGCAATCCGACGAGGTGCATTTGAAATTTTTAAATGCCTTTGGTATCCGGCACATATTTCCCCCTTTTTGCGGCGTTTGTTACCGTTATGTCGCCGCCGTCTGACAAAAAGCTTATTTCATATTCGCCGAAGGTCATTTTATAAACCTTGCCCCCCGTTTTATATTGCGGTTTCGGGTCAAGGCTCAAAACCTCGCGCAGGGAAAAAAGAATATCTTCGGGCAGGGCATTTTTAACATCTTCTTCAAAAATAACGTTTTTAAAGTCGTTTTTGTGCTCCTCGGAAAAGCCGCCCGAAGCGCCGCTTATTACGTCGGCATAAGGTATATACGGCTTTATGTCGTAAACGGGCGAGCCGCTTTTAATGTCAGCCCCCGCGACTTCAAGGCAAAGCCTGCCGTTTTTGCTTTTTATGCCCAAAAGCTCAACGCACGACAGCCCCAAGGGGTTCGGCCTGAACGGCGAACGCGTGGCAAACACGCCAACCCGCGTGTTTCCGCCGAGCTTCGGCGGGCGCACGGTCGGTGAAAAGCCCTTTGAAAAATTTTCGGAAAAGCCCCAGATAAGCCAAAGATGAGAGTATTGCTCAATTCCGCGAAGCGCGTTTTTGTCGCAAAAGCCGTCGCAAAAAACTATTTGAGACACAATGCTTTTTGCAAGCCCGCTTTGGCGCGGAATACCGAAGCTTCCCGTAAAATCGTTTTCAACAAAGGCAACCGGAGTCAGCGTTAAGCTGAAATCTTCTTTGTTCGGCATATTAAAGCTTTATTTTTTCGTTTGCTTTTTTCATAATTTCGGGCGTAACCTTAAGAACCTCGCGGTCATATGAAAGAAGTCCGTTAACTTCGTCCTCAACGTCGCTCACTTCAGTATAAATTGCCGCCGAAAGTCCGCGCGCTATGGCGGGGGCTACCCTGTTTTCATAAAGCTTTTTAATTGCGGCGTCAAAGCTTTCCTGCGATTTGTAAATTCTGTAGCCGAAAAGCTTGTCAAGGTTAAACGCGTGGCCCTCGGGGCGCATCGAATAGCCGCCGAACTCAGTGAGAGCTATCGGACGGTTGTCGTCCTTTGAAAATTTCGGGAACCGGAACGGCGTGAAATAGATGTGGAAGCTGTTCACGTCGCCCGCGCCGTGGTCAACCCAGCCGCTTGCGTGGTCTATAAGCCTTGTCGGGTCGTTTTCACGGTAAAAATCGCACGCCTTTACGCTGTCAAACTGACCCCACGCCTCGTTAAAGGGAACCCACAAGGCAAGCGAGGTTACGTTGTAAAGGTGGTCTATCATAAGCTTTGAATCGCGGTAATATTCGTCTCTGCCCTCTTTATCCTCGCGCGAATAGAATTTGTAATTCTTTTCGCCGTCGGTTATGCGGCCGATTTTTTTGTTTGCGGTAAGAAGCCCGAAAAACGGCGCGGCGCCGATTGCCGCAAAGTTATATTCTCTGCCGCCGTTTATCATATCCTGCCACACAATCATTCCGAGTCTGTCGCAGTGATAATACCAACGAAGCGGCTCTATTTTGATGTGCTTTCTTAATGTGTTGAAGCCAAGCTCCTTCATGGTTTTTATGTCATAAATCAGCGCTTCGTCGGAGGGAGCTGTGTACATACCGTCGCTCCAATAGCCCTGGTCGAGAAGTCCGTTAAAGAAATAGGGCTTGTTGTTGAGCATAAACCTCGGGAAACCGTCTTTTGCAATGCCGCGGCTGAATTTTCTCATACCGAAATAGCTTTCGATACGGTCGTTTCCGGCGGCGATTTTAAGCGTGTAGAGCTTAGGCTCTTCGGGAGTCCAAAGTGTGTAGTCCGAAAGCGTCATAACGCCCTTGCCGTCAATAATTTTGCAGGCGGCTTTTACGTCGTCGCCGTCAAGCGCTATTGCGGCGCACTCGTGAATGGGCTTGTCGCTGAACGAAAGCTCTATTGTGAGTGTGTTTTCGTCAATGTCGGGCGTAAGCTTTATTGCGCTTATATAGTCTTCGCACACTTCTTCAAGCCAAACCGTCTGCCAAATGCCAGACTGCGGCGTGTACCAAATCTGGCCGCGTTTAAAGGTCTGCTTTCCGCGCGCGCCAATGCCTGTGTTGGATGGGTCTTTTACAGTGAGTCTTAAATCGTTTGCACCGTCGAGAATTGACGCGGTAACGTCAAAGGTGAACGGAAGATAGCCGCCCTTGTGCGAGCCCAGTTCTCTGCCGTTGAGAGTTACCGTGCACTCATAGTCAACCGCGCCGAAGTGAAGAAGAACGCGGTGATTTGTCTTTTTAAACTCAAACGTTCTGCGGTAATAAAGAATGTCGGTGGGCTTTACCGCTTTTTCAACTCCGCTTAAAATGGTTTCGGGGCTGAACGGAACAACAATTTTGCCCTGATAGCCGCTGAACTTTTTGTTTTCGTCATAAATGGCGTATTCCCATACGCCGTTAAGATTAATAAAGCTGTCGCGCGCCATCTGGGGTCTCGGATAGTCGTTAAGGGGGGCGTTTTTATCTAATTCTTTGCCCCAACGGGTAAGTAATCTTTGCATAATATCTCCTGCCTTTGTTATTCGTTATCGGGTGCCCCGTCAATTCCGAGGGCGTATTTCAAAATGTTTCGCGCGCTTTCGGTTGTAACAACATCCGAGCCGTCGCGGTTCGCCGCAGAGCGGGCGTATATTGAAAGCTCTTCAATTTCAAGCGCACACAAAAGCGCAAGGCGCGCGTCCGAGACGGTGACATGCCCGTCGCCGTCAACATCGCCGTAAGAATGGCGGTTTGCGCGGTTTTCGTTGAAAATCGGATAAAGGAACTGCGGATATTGCTTAAAGCTGTGAACGGTAAGCTGTTCTTTTGAAAAAACAAGCTTCCACAAAAGCTCTTCATAATCCGAGCCGCGGTCAACCCTGACGTGCGACACGCCTTTTACAAACCATGTGTTTTCGGGGAAAAGGCAGGTTGAAGCGTCTATTACCCTGTCGGGCGAAATGTGCAAATGGCTTTCGTTTGAGCAGACAGTGCCTTTAGCTTTGTAAGAAGCGTCGCCGAGTGTTTTGCCGTAGGGCGCAACCGTTGCAAAGCCGCCCATAAGCGCGGTTTCGAGAATATTGTCGGAGTTGTGAAGCGAAGCTCTTTTATAAAGCGGCACGGGACCGAAGTCATAGTGGGCGAAAACGTGTATTCTCATACCGTCCTTTTGCGCTTTATAAAGAATTTCGTCAACCTTGTTTAAAACATTGTAGTGGAATTCGTCGATAAGCTTAACAAACGAGGGGTCTGCGTCTTTAAGAATAACTGATTTTGCTTCTTCGTATTTGTCGTCTCTGCAAAGCGCCCAAATGCCGCCCATATAGCCGAAAACGGGTATGAGCACTTCGTCATATATGTTGTCAAGCTCGGTTTCAAGAAGATAATCGACGGCGTTGTCGGTAAAGCCCGAAGCGCCAAGAAGCTTTAGTGCGTCACTTATTGTTTTAACGGTCTCTTTGTCGCCGAGGCCTTCAAGATAATTGCAAAGCCCGTTAAAGTTAATGTCAATATTCTTTGTAAGAATATCGCCTATCATATCAACGCCCGTAAAGGTTGACGACATAAACGAAATCGAGTCTATATCGGCTGTGCCGTATTTGTAGATGTAGCCCATGGTCTGAATGCCGCCCATACTGCAGCAGATGATGTTCACCTTGTCGTGACCCGATTTTTTCTTTGCAAGCTCAATAAAGCTTCTAAGGTTTTCGGCGTTTGTGAGCGGCGACATACGCCAGTCGTAGGTGTAGCGATAGGCGTGGTCTTTTTCGAGCCTTTCATATGCCGAAGCCGCTATGCCGCCTTCGTTAGTCGTTTCTGAAAGGACCTCGGGGTAGTTGTCTATAGAGTCCTTATAAACGTATGTTGTTACGTTATATGTCGAAGAGCCGTCTTTTGAACAGCCGAATTCTTTTAAAAGGTCATATATCGCGGGGATTCCGACGGTTTCAAACGGAACGTTGTTTTTGCCGAGCATTGCAAGAAGCCCCGGTGTTACCGCTGCAACCGTTGAAGCAAGCTTTGCGTTTTCGGGCGGAAAAACCGAGTGCTCGTTTTTTGTGCCCTCGTCCACATAATAAGGAAAGCCGCCCATGCCGTTAACTATTATAACGGGCGAATTACTGCAGGTGCATTTGCGGCGCGCGGCAAACGCCGCGGTTGAAGAAAGCAGCATAAAGGTTACTGCGAGTAAAAGCGAAATAATTCGTTTTGTTTTCATAAATATCCCCCTAAAAAATATTAACGCCGGATATACAAATACAATTCTATCATATAAAAACGGTTTTGTGATTTTTTGTTATTTTCCCACGCAGAAATTTTTAAAAACTTCGTTTACGACGGTTTCTGCGGCGCTTTCACCCGTAAGAACCGAAAGATTTTCAATCGCGCCGTCAACGCAGACGTTAACAGCGTCCTCCGTCACGCCGAGAGTCAGCGCGTCAAGAGCTTCCGTTAAAGCGTCGACAGCCTTTTTAACGCAAAGCCTTTGGCGCTCGGTTGTGATAAGCGGCGCCGTCGGGTCAAAGCCCTCTGTGCCGACAACGCGTTCAACGGTGTTTTTTAAATCTTCAAGCCCGTCGCCGTTTTTAGCCGAAATGAAAACGATATTTTTTGTGTACGGCAAAAGCGCGTCTTTTTTAAGGGATGCTTTTTTGTCGCATTTATTTACAACGGCTATAAGCCGCTTTTGATTTAATGATGAAAGTAGCTCTCTGTCGTCCTCCGAAAGCTCTTCGCCGCCGTCGAACACCGCAAGAACAAGCCCCGCGCGTTCAACGCGCTCTTTTGCAAGCGAAACGCCGATTTTTTCTATTTCGTCAGCCGCGTTTTTTCTTATTCCGGCTGTGTCGGCAAGGCGAAGCGTAACATTGCCGAGGCGTACCGTTTCTTCAAGTACATCGCGCGTTGTGCCTGCAACGGGGGTTACAATGGCGCGCTCTTTCCCCGAAAGGGCGTTTAAAAGAGTCGATTTTCCGACGTTCGGGCGGCCCGCTATAACGGTGTCTACGCCTTCAAGCACGGCTTTGCCCGAGTCAAAGCGCAGTAAAAGCGCGTTAAGACGTTCTTTGATTTCGGAAAGCGACGAAAAAAGCTCGCCGCGCGAAAGCTCGGGTATTTCGTCGTCGGGGTAGTCCACCCACGCCGAAAAATGCGCCGAAATTTTTGCAAGAGCTTCGCGGCACGAAAGTATTTCGCGGCTTAAAGCGCCGTCAAGCGCGTTTAATGCGGCGGCGCGCGCGTCCTCGCCCGAAGCGCCTATAAGAGACATAACGGCTTCTGCCCTTGAAAGGTCAAGCTTGCCGTTTAAAAAAGCGCGTTTTGTAAATTCGCCCGCTTCCGCGGGGACTGCCCCGCAGGAAAACGCGGCTTTGAGCACGCGTGAAAGAACAAAAAGTCCGCCGTGACAGCTTAATTCAACGACGTCCTCTCCCGTGTAGCTTTTCGGCGCGCGAAAAAGCAGGGCAACAGCCTCGTCAATAGGCGTGCTCCCGTCGTAAACGTGCCCGAAAAGCGCGGTATATCCCTTTTTTTCACATATTTTTTTGCCCGAAACGCTTTTAAACATTTTATCGGCGACGTCAATTGCGCCGTCGCCCGAAATTCTTACTATGCCTATACCTGCGGCGGTTGCGGAAGTGGCTATAGCGGCAATTACCGACACAAAAACACCCCCGAATCACTTTCTGCCCGTCGAGCCGAAGCCGCCCTCGCCGCGAACGGTTCCGGAAAGCTCCGAAACAACCTCGGTTTCGGGCGTGAAAACAGGCATTATAACAAGCTGGGCCACTCGGTCGCCGGGTTCTATAACATAGCTTTCTTCAAAGTGGTTTACAAGACCTATGATTATTTCGCCGCGATAGTCGCTGTCGATAACGCCGACCTTATTTGCGGGCGCGAGTCCGCGCTTTGAGGCAAGTCCGCTGCGTGCAAAAATAAGTCCCACGCACCCTTCCGGAATCTCAAAAGAAAGCCCGGTGTGGACAAGGCGCGTTTCTCCCGGCTCGACCACAACAGGGGCTTCCTCCGCATTGCAGAGATCCGCTCCGGCGCTGAACTGCGTCCCGTAGGTGGGGACAATGGCTTCCTGCCATTGCCATTGTTAATACTGCTGCAACTACTTTTCTTTTCATATTAAATATCCTCCTAAAATAGTTTATGCACTTTGCTACTTTGAAACGGTTCATTTTTGTTTCTCCGTAGTTCCTTTCGTTGTATTTACTATACTACAACATCTTGCACAACGCAATTGTGATTTTTCATCAAAGTTACCGGTTACTTTTTGTGCACTTTTACTTTTAACTTCGTTTTCCTATTTGAATTTTGTTTTCTTCATCTTTGAACCGTTTCATTTTATATGGATTAATCAATAATATCTATGGTTTTTAATTTGTTTTTTTGCATATATCTCCCGGCATCAATATGTGTTCAAATTTTTATTCCTTTGCAGGCTAATTTATTT
>OQVL01000701.1_pt1 | contig 18581 bp, 18 predicted proteins | sample 1691501 | NCBI WGS metagenome assembly OQVL01 (sample SAMN03418253, study PRJEB22391) | human gut metagenome | biome: human-gut; feature: organic feature; material: feces | host: Homo sapiens | place: Tanzania | collected 2013-01 | reverse complement strand
TGTCAGTGACGAGTTTGCGCAGGAAGATATCATCTCCGACATCTACTATGGAATTGGTATTCCGGAGCTCGGTTCCCATGCCATGACCTACACGCCAGTGCGTCCTACGCCGTTTCTCTGCCAGAATCTGAAGGGCAAAATGCTCCATATCCGAAAAATCAATGACATTTTCCCTGCGCTTATCGGCTGCAAACTGCTCCATAAAGGAAAGCGTGAGCTTCAAAAGCGGGCGCAGTAAGGCACCGGCATGAGTCATATCTTCGAAAAGTGCAGCTGCCGGTTCATAAAAGAACTGTTCTTTCATTTTTTTGATACGGTCCTTGACAAGACTTCTGATTGCCTGTACCCTGGCCTTTACCTGTTCATCACAGGAGTCTTTTTTAGCCACCGGCAGACGTTTAAATTCCATGTTTTGCAGTTCCCGGAACACCGCATCATATCCGGTACAGGACAATATCCGGTTCAATGTCTCCCTCTCACCGTTTAATACCTCTCCGTATACCTCCGGACCTTCCCCCTCTGTACACAGGAAAAGGATTTGATCGTAGTTGCCTATATAGCCCCGGATCTCAGAATGTGCCTCGGAAAGCAGAGCCTGCATAAAACCGGTCTGACAAAAATCATCCACATCCGCAATCTCATAATCCTCCATGGTCTCTTTCAGCCATTTTTCCGGATAAGGCTTGCTCATGACAAAGGAGAAAATCAATTTCGACTTTCTGTTCACCGATTGTTTTCAGAAGACTGTCTTTTTCCTCTTCCTGCTTTCTCGTTTCTTCTGACTTCTTGTTCGGCCGTTCAAAAATGTCAGCCATTCCGGCAATCGCCTGCGCTTTCCATTGGGAAATCTGATTCGGATGGACGCCGTACTTTACTGCAATTTCCTGAATCGTAGATTCTTCTCGTAATGCTTCAAGTGTAACTTTTGCCTTGAAATCCTTGCTGAATGACTGTCGTTTCTTTGCCATGTGCTAACCGCCTTGCTTAATTTATCGGCTGTTTGCACCTTAAATCTGCTCCTTTTTCTGTGTCGTTTTACACACTCATTTTACACTGCAAAACGAATGCAACGCTTTATATAATTATAAAATCTAAATTCCAATGGGAAGTTCTTTTTTAAATTATCAATTTTATTTACATTTCCCAGATTCTTTTTTTCAAAATAGAATTTATTAATTAACTTTCTGTTTCCAGTTTGTACAGCAATATTAAATTTTTCATCTATATATTTTTCTTTTACCAAGTTTTGAAAATATTCTCTGTCTTCTTCACTTATTTCAGGAATTGTTATCAATGTTTCAAGAATTGTATTTTCATATGTTTGTATTCTTGATAATTTAAATTCAATTTTTCCCTTTGTTCTTGAATGGGAAGATTTTCTTTCGACAACTGAATATAAAGGCTGATTGATAATCAAGCATTTCCTTTTAAATAAAAGAGGGAGCATTATCTGCCAGTTCTGACCGGCATCTTTTTCGGTGTAAATATTTCTTTTTGGAATTGTCCTGTCAATAATTTCCATTTTTGCCATATACTTTCCCGGACAAAATTGATAATTATTTTTTACAAGTAAACAGTCTTCAAACCAATTTCTTGAATCACTTATTTTGTAATGTTCTTTAATCTTTAATGTATTATCTTCAACAATGTAAAAATCAGTTTGTACCATCGAAACTGAGTCATCTGTATTTTTTAAGGCATCATACATCTTTTTTATTGCATCTGATGATGAATAAAAATCATCTGCATCTGGCCAAACAAGATATTCACCATTTACCTTTTTCAAAAGATAATTTATGGCAACTGACTGACCGCTATTCTTTTGATAGAGATAAGTAAGCTTATAATTACGTCTTGAAAATTTTTCTTCATAAGAACAAACAATTTCTTTTGTATTATCAGTTGAACCGTCATCACAAACAAACATTTCAATATTTGGATAAGATTGTCCTAACACAGATTCGAGAAGTCTGGAAATGTAATTACCACAGTTGTATGAAGGTGTAATTACTGAAATTAATGGCAAATCAGACATGCAACTTTCTCCTTAAAACTTCCACAACTCTTTCTCTTTCATGTTTTGTAATAGAAATAAGAAATAATCCAATAGTCGTAACAATGGATACAATGCATAAAATTAGCAAACGTAAGAAAGATTCATTCATGTTTACTTTTATAAGAAGTCCAATCCCTATTAAAACTCCAAAATAAATTATTCCTCTGATTACGATATCAAGAAAAAAATTTACAAACTTAAATCCAGATATTTGAAGTTTCAATGTATAAATATTTGAAACAAGAGCAAGAAATGCCATAATTATATTTACAAGATATGGTGCTTCTTTTGGAAAATTTTTCTTAAAAAGAAAATATGAAATTGGTACAACAAGAATATAAAGTGTTCCATTAATAAATGACGGTCGTTTTATATTTCCAGTAGCATGTGCGCCAATAACTACAACTCCACTAACAGCAGAAATAACAGCAAAAACAAGTGTATAACTACAAAAAACAGAAGCATATTCTGGTATATTACCCAGCCACAAAGTTAATATATAATGTGACTCAAGAATAATAGGCATTGAAAGCATTATGAGTAAAAGTAATACAGCTAACGAAGAACGGTTAATCAGATAAATCATCGGGTCAATTTTTTTGGCTGAATAATTCTTAATAATTTGTGGTCTTACTGCTGATGTTACAGCTGAAGAAAAACTCATAACTGCATTCTGAACACTTGTTGCTATAGATACCGCAGCATTCATAATTGGTCCAAAGAAAAGATTATATATAATTCCTACGCCCTGTGTTCTCAATAAAACAGAAAAATTTCCATATAAATCAAGCCCCACATACCCCGTAATTTCTTTAAACATCTTCCCGTCCCAAACAGGTCTGAATCTGCATTCCTCATAATGTTTTTTACAATATGAACGGTAAATGGTTGTATTTATAAAGCCGACTGCAAAAAGTAAAATTCCGTAAACAATAAGTTTGTCGAAAGGAAGAATCTTTAGAACAAAAACTACAGCAAGTTTTAAAGCTGCTTCAATAATGCTCACATACGCATAAATGTCCATATTTTCATGTGCAATAATCGAAGCCATATATGGAGTGGTAATCATCGTTACAACAAAATTCAAAACCGCAAACTGATAAATCCATTTTGCAGCATTCATTCGATCCGGTGGAATTACAAGCTTATTATTCACAAACCAAAGGCCAACAGTTTCTGCAAGAATTACAACAACCAAAATCAACAGAAGATAAATGGACAGCGTTACACTAAACGTGATCTTTAAATGTTCTGTATCCCCCTTCCCCAAATCAAAACTAAAATACCGCTGACTTGCACTTGCCATTGCCCCGCTCAAAAACGAAAACATTGTTACAACGCCTGCAACAACATTATAAATTCCGTAATCTTCTGCCCCAAGCACATTCAGCACAACACGCACTGTGTAAAGGCTTACGAGCATTATGAGGATTTGGCGAAAGTAGAGGAAAATTGTGTTTTTAGCTATTCTTGTTGTATTGGAAGAAAAGCCGTTTTTATATTTCGACTTACCACCCATCACAAAGCCCTCACTGACGCAAACGCAGCACGTTCTTCCACAACGACACGCTGCTCTGCCCCTGTTTCAATTGCAATATTTCCTGCAGCAAGTTTTGCAGCTCGCTTTAACATAAACGGGTCGGTTCCGCTAAGTTTGTCCTGCGAATAAAAATTCTCTGCAGCCTCAATCAAATGTTTTGTAAGGCTTCGTCCGTGTAAAGGTTTGCCGCATGTACATTTTTTATCTTCACAGGCAAAAACACTTACCTGTCGTCTCGGTTCAAAAGCAAGATTGTGTTCAAACACTTGCGCCACATAACCGCATTCTTTGGCGTTCAGAACTTTGCCACTTTCTTCATACAGTAAACCGGCTTCATCATCGGTCATTTTTTTTGAACAAAAGTCAAATATATTTATCTGCCGCTCACACCAGTTTTCAAACTTAATTTCAGGAACAAGATCCCCACCGGGGCCAAGACAAACGCCACGGCTGTTGCGTACATCACCGCCTTTTAGTGAGCAATATAATAGAGGAAAGTCGCTGTTTTCAGAAATTCGTCGCAAAATTCCAGCAAGATCGCTCCATTTTGGGCAGGAAGTTACAATAATATCGCTTTCGCACCATGCTCCTCCGGCCGGTGTCCTAAGAAAATTGAACATCTGCTCCACGTCGCTGTTATTGACCAGAGAAATATCTTCATAACTTAATAAAAGCGAGGTTCGCTGCACAGCTTCTCTCCAAAACACAAATGGTTGCGTATATTATGTTTAATACTTCAATTGAAGTATTAAACATAATATAAAACGCATTTTGAGTATTGTCAATAATAAAAAACCTCAATTGACGTATTATAAACTTATGTCCAACAACTTTAGAGAAAATTTAAAAGACGAACTTGAATATCAGGATATAACAATTAAAGAACTATCTCTAAAAACAGAAATCTCAAACCGATCAATAGAAAATTATCTGAGCAAGCGCGAATCTATTCCGCCGGCAGACTATGCTGTAAAAATTGCAAAAGCACTCGGCGTCACAGTTGAATACCTTGTCACCGGCCGGAATCCCGACTGCACAACACCCGACAAAACCCAGCAGATTTCACGAATGCTCCATAAATGTACCGAAGACCAAAAATCAGCCGTACTCTCACTTTTACAGGCATTTGCCGCAAAATAAAAAATGTACATACCAACAAAATGCGAAAAATCAGTTCTGGAATTTTTTAAGAAAAAACAGATAAAAACACTCACAAAAGAACAGATTGCAGATTCTTCATCCGGAATAAAAAACGCACTTCCCGCACTGGAAGGTTGTGTCGCAAAGGGGTATCTGACTTATTCAACCGCAGGCTACACCCTCACCTCCGCCGCAGATGACATACTTTGAAATTGAACGATTGAGCAAGTTTCAACTTGCGATTGAGTTCAATTAGTGCGCGTAAGCGCACATGTAAATAAGGCAGTTGTGCAACAACTGAAGTTTTTAAGAACGGCGCTATCTCCGCCGTTCTTAAAATACATACTTTGAAAATAAACTTGACCCGATGTAACAATTATGTTACATTAGAAGCATGAGAGTTAAATTCCGCGTATTAATCAATAAGCAGGGGACCAAACAGATAAAAAAAGCTCCGCCTACTGTCAGGTTGCTGCTTAGTGATTTAATTTCAGATATAGAAGAAAAAGGTCCTATTCGAACAGAATGGAAAAACTTCAGTGACTTGGGAAAAAACAAATATCACTGTCATTTAAATTACAGTTATGTTGCTTGCTGGTATTATGATAAAAAGGCAGATGCCTATTTAGTGGAGGTAACTTATGCAGGTAGTAGAGAAAACGCGCCATATTAATGCAACTCTCAGCGGAAGGGGAATTCCTCTTATAAAAGAAGCCATATTAAAAGCATATCCAAAAGCAATAATTCGTGAAGATGATACAGATGAAGAATATATTGACTGGGATGAATCTGATCTGGCAAAAGAAATAAGGGCAGAAAGAACCCCTGGACTTGTTTTGGCAGCCTATCGTGAAAGAGAAGGACTTACTCTTGTTCAGCTTGCAGAAAAAGTAGGAACAAAATATACTGCAATCAGTGCAATGGAAAACAACAGAAGACCCATTGGTTTAATTATGGCAAAAAAACTGGGAAAAGCACTTAATGTTGACTATAAAAAATTTCTTGAATAACTGTCTAGATCTTTTGTATATTGAATTCAATTAATACGCGTAAGCGCACACGTCTATAAAACAAACAGGCTGTTCCAAAAGGACATACCTTAAGGAACAGCCTGTTTGTTACAAATCAATCAACTTTCTTCTATATATATGCGTTTATTTTGCAAATCTTACTCTGCAAAGAGTGCTGTAGAAAGATAGCGGTCGCCGGAATCAGGAAGAAGAGCAACAATTGTCTTTCCCTTGTTTTCCGGACGTGCAGCAAGAATTTTTGCAGCCTTGAGTGCAGCACCCGAAGATATTCCTACAAGAATTCCTTCAGAACGTGCAAATATTTTTCCTTCTGCAAATGCATCTTCATTTTCTATAGGAATTATCTCATCATAAATCTTTGTATCCAGTGTATCAGGAACAAATCCCGCTCCGATTCCCTGAATTTTATGAGGACCGGCAACTCCCTTTGAAAGAACAGGGCTTGTAGCAGGTTCAACAGCAACAATCTTTACAGCAGGGTTCTTTTCCTTAAGGTATCCGCCTATTCCGCTGATTGTTCCGCCTGTACCGACTCCGGCTACAAAAATATCTACTTTGCCGTCTGTCTGCTTCCAAATTTCGGGACCTGTTGTCTCGCGGTGTGCCTTGGGGTTTGAAGGATTAACAAACTGTCCCAGAATGACAGAACCCGGAATTGAATTGTGAAGTTCTTCGGCCTTTGCAATTGCTCCCTTCATTCCCTTTGTTCCGTCAGTAAGAACAAGTTCGGCACCGTAGGCCTTAAGAAGATTGCGTCTTTCTACACTCATTGTTTCGGGCAAAGTAAGGATTGCCTTGTATCCCTTTGCAGCAGCTACACTCGCAATGCCTATTCCGGTATTTCCCGAAGTCGGTTCAATAATTGTAGCGCCAGGTTTAAGTACTCCGCTCTTTTCTGCATCTTCAATCATTCTAAGCGCAATTCTGTCTTTTACGCTTCCCGCCGGATTCAAATATTCAAGTTTGGCAAGAATAACAGCGCCGTCAAGTCCTGACTTTTTTACGTAATTATTCAGCTTTAAGATCGGTGTGTTTCCTATAAGTTCCAATGCGCTTTCTTTAATGTCTGCCATAAATCCTCCTGGCGTTTTTATTTTCCTACTTAATCTATAGGTTATAAGTGTATATTAAAATATTAAACCTACTATGTCAATAGGTTTTTGTAGTTTTTATTCATAAAATTTCCGATTCTTTTGTTTGATTTCTTTCTTCCATAATTAGCGTAAAATAAATAAAAATTTGTAAAAAAACGCTAATTATAGTATTTTTTATAAAAACTGGTTGAAAGTTTTATTTGAATGGTTTATAGTTAAAGAGGTCATTTAATATCGTTACTTAAACTAATTTATATCAAAGAGGTTGCAAAATGGTCCAGAAAGAAGAATGGAACGGATTTGAAGGAAGACTGTGGCGCGAAGAAGTAAATGTTCGCGACTTCATTCAGAACAACTACACACCTTATGACGGAGACAAGAGTTTCCTGGCAGGTCCAACCGAAGCTACAAACAAGCTTTGGGGCAAGCTTCAGGAACTTCAGGCCGAGGAACGCAAGAAGGGCGGAGTTCTCGACATGGATACAGACATTGTATCTGGCATCACGTCACATAAGCCCGGATACATCTCAGAGGACCTCAAGGGACTCGAAGCTGTTGTCGGACTTCAGACAGACAAGCCTCTCAAGAGAGCTTTCATGCCTTACGGCGGAATCAAGATGGCAGAAGAAGCCTGCGAACAGTACGGCTACAAGCCCAATCCTGAACTCCACAAGATTTTTACAGAGTATCACAAGACACACAACCAGGGTGTTTTTGATGCTTACACACCAGAGATTCGTGCAGCACGCAAGGCTCACATTCTTACAGGTTTGCCCGATACATACGGACGCGGACGCATCGTAGGAGACTACCGCCGTATCGCTCTTTATGGTATTGACTACCTTATCTCACAGAAGAAGTACGACCTTGCCAACATCGGCGACGGAACTATGACAGATGACGTTATTCGTCTTCGTGAAGAAGTTGCTGACCAGATTAAGGCTCTTGTACAGATGAAAGAAATGGCCGCTTCTTACGGATTCGACATTTCAAAGCCTGCAAAGAACGCACGCGAAGCATTCCAGTGGCTTTACTTCGGCTACCTGGCTGCTATCAAGACACAGAACGGTGCAGCTATGTCTGTAGGACGTATTTCTACATTCCTCGACATCTACATCGAGCGTGACCTTAAGGCCGGAATTCTTAACGAATCACAGGCTCAGGAACTCGTAGACCACATTGTTATGAAGTTCCGCATGGTAAAGTTTGCACGCATCACTTCATACAACCAGCTCTTCTCAGGAGACCCGGTTTGGGCAACTCTCGAAGTAGCAGGTCTTGGACAGGACGGACGCTCAATGGTAACAAAGAACGACTTCCGTTTCCTGCACACTCTTGAGAACATGGGTCCTTCACCGGAGCCAAACCTTACAGTTCTCTATTCAAAGAGACTTCCAATCAACTTCCGCAAGTACGCTGCATACATTTCTGTAGCAACAAGTTCAATCCAGTACGAAAACGACGATGTTATGCGTCCAATCTGGGGCGATGACTACTCTATCTGCTGCTGCGTTTCTGCAACACAGACTGGAAAGGAAATGCAGTTCTTCGGAGCACGCGCAAACCTTGCAAAGGCTCTTCTTTACGCGCTCAACGGCGGTAAGGACGAAGGTCTTGTTCCGGGTATGCAGGTTGGACCGGCTTATGCACCAATCACAGCCGATGTTCTTAACTATGACGAAGTTATGGCAAAGTATGATCTCTACCTTGAATGGCTTGCAGACATCTACGTGAATACACTTAACCTTATTCACTACATGCACGACAAGTACTTCTACGAGGCAGCAGAGCTTTCTCTTATTGACACAGACGTTCGCCGCACATTTGCTACAGGTATTGCAGGATTCAGCCACGTTGTTGACTCACTCTCTGCCATTAAGTATGCAAAGGTTACAGCAATCCGCGAAACTGCAGAAGGCCCCACAAAGGGTCTCGTAAAGGACTTCAAGATTGAAGGTGACTTCCCGCGCTATGGTAACGACGATGACCGTGCAGACGACATCGCAATCTGGCTGCTCAAGACCTTTATGGCAAAGATCAAGAAGCACCACACATACCGCAATTCTGAGCCTACAACATCTATCCTTACAATTACATCAAACGTTGTATACGGTAAGGCAACAGGTGCTCTTCCTGACGGACGTGCAGCCGGCGAGCCATTCTCACCGGGAGCAAACCCATCTTACGGCGCAGAAAAGAACGGACTTCTTGCTTCACTCAACTCTGTTGCAAAGGTTCCGTACGAATATGCACTTGACGGTATCTCTAACACCCAGACAATCAACCCGGGTGCACTGGGACACACAGATGAAGAGCGCGCAGACAAACTGGTAACTGTTCTTGACGGATACTTCGAACAGGGTGCACACCACCTTAACGTAAACGTATTCGGAGTAGAAAAGCTTCTTGATGCACAGGCTCACCCTGAAAAGCCTGAGTATGCTAACTTCACAATCCGTGTTTCAGGTTATGCAGTTAAGTTCATTAACCTTACCAAGGAACAGCAGGACGACGTTATTTCAAGAACTTGCCACGCCAGCCTGTAAGGAAACATATGACAGACAGTTCTGAAACATCAGGACAGTCTGTGTATGGTTACATTCACTCTACGGAATCATTCGGTTCCGTAGACGGGCCCGGAGTCAGATTCATTATATTTGTTTCCGGCTGCCCGCTCCGATGCAAGTACTGCCACAATCCCGACACCTGGAAAATGGAAGACGGAGAGCGCTTTACTTCTGACGAGATGCTTGCAAAAGCCCTCAGATACCGCCCGTATTGGAAAAATATTGGCGGTATTACTGTTTCTGGGGGTGAGCCTCTTTCCCAGATTGATTTTGTTTTGGATCTGTTTAAAAAGGCAAAGCAGAATAATGTAAACACATGCATAGACACGTCCGGCGGACCGTTTACAGCAGAAGGCCCCTGGTTTGAAAAGTTCCAGGAACTTATGAAATACACAGATCTTCTTCTTGTTGACATAAAGCATATCGACGAAGAATCCCATGTTGAACTTACCGGGCATACAGGAAAGAACATAAAGGAAATGTTCCGCTATCTTTCCGACACAAACAAGCCTATATGGATAAGGCACGTACTTGTTCCAGGAATTACCGACGATGACGGTGCGCTTGAGAGAACAAGGGACTTTATACGCACACTCAATAACGTAAAGCGCGTGGAAGTTCTTCCCTACCACACTCTGGGCAGAATGAAATACCAGAAAATGGGTATTCCGTACAGACTTGAAGGTGTAGATTCCCCAACCGCTGACCGACTGGCAAACGCAAGGGCAATTCTTGAGTGTGACAAATACACAGCCTGGGAAACCGAGTTTTTGAATTAAGAATAAAAATGTCTGTCTCATTCTTTTGGGACAGATATTTTTTTGTGAAAACATTCACACTGATTTTAATTTATTTCCGTTTTTTACAAGTTTTTTTTATTGAAATAATCTTAAATATTAACAGACACATCTCTTTATTTTCATATATAAAAACAAATTAGCATACCAAAAGCAGCATTAACCCACCATTTGCATAAAAAAAACAATATTACTAGTATTAGAACCGCAGTGCAAACAGGCACAGGCAAGGAGTAAACTTATGAAAATGAATTTAAAGGGAACAATTGCAGCTGTCGCATTGGTTTTTGGAATGTCAGCCGTTTCTGCAGAAGGTCTTTCTTTTGGCGGTTACTTCCGTACAGGAGCTAAATTCAATCTTGACTCAGATGCATCTAAGGCAGAAGCTAAATATGCAGAAGGAAACTACTACGGCGGTGGAGACAGACTTCGCCTTAACATCGCTTATGATTCAGGCAGTGCAGGAGTAACATTCCGCTTCCAGAATGCCGCAACAGGTGCTTACTTCAGCGAAGATAACGTAAAGTGGGCAATGGGTTATGCAAAACTTTTTGACGGACTTGTAGTTGCAGAAGCAGGTATTCTTACAGACTCATACACAGGTTCTGACGGTTGGGAAGGATATGACTTCTCTGGCAGCAAGGGAATTGGTCTTGTTGTTCTTCCTGTAGAAGGACTTGCAATCCAGTCAACATTCCTTTTGGACGGAACTTATGCAGACGTTGGTGATCTTACACTCAACGCAAAGTATTCTGCAGACGGTTTTGCTGTAGCAGGCGGATACAAGTTCAGCGGTGAAGCTTTTGGTTATGTAGGAATTTCTGCTGTAGAAGATCTTTCTGCAGCATTCGAAGTAAAGTGGGTAAAAGACTCTACTCTTGACTTTGTAGAAGACATCGGATATTCATTCACAGATTCTTTCAGCGCAGGACTTCTTGCATACGAAAGACTCGGCGGTGACGACCCGGTATTTGAATTCAACCCGCACGCAATGTTTGGAATTGACGACACATTTGCAGTTTCTGCAGAAAGCTACATTACAGTTCCAACAGCAGAAGGAGAAGATGTAAGCTTTACTGTAACACCAGCCCTCTGGATAAGCGTACCAAAGGCAACAGTAAGCGTATTCTACACATTCAAAAAAGCCGGCGACACTACAACAAACGTTGCCGGTGCCGGTGTAAAAGTTGCTCTCTAATTCAAAAAATTAGATTACAAAATCGAGGCTGTCTGTAAGGGCAGTCTCTTTTTTTTTAAGCAGATTTATTCTATACTGTCTGAATGGAAAATATCACAAATAATGAAATTGTAATTTATACAGACGGTGGTTGCAGCGGAAACCCGGGGCCGGGCGGCTGGGGATGCGTAATTCTTGACGGTACAAAAGAAACAACTCTTTCTGGAGGGGAATCGCCCACTACAAACAACAGAATGGAACTTACCGCGGCAATAAGTGCTTTAAGGGCAGTATGCGACAGTCCCGAATTAAAATGCCGCCCGGTTTGCGTCTACTCTGACAGTCAGTATGTTAAAAACGGAATTACTTCGTGGATAAAAAACTGGAAAAAAAACGGCTGGAAAACTGCCGCAAAAAAGAGTGTTCTTAACAAAGATCTTTGGGAAGAACTGGACATTTTATTCAACTCGCTTTCTGTAGAATGGAAATGGGTCAAAGGACATGCCGGAATAAAATACAACGAAATATGCGACAGTCTTTGTCAGGAAGAGATTCACAAAAGAATGTAAATAAGAATAATCTGTCTTCGGGCAGATTATTCTTATTATAAAAAATGGCGCCTATCTTAAAGACGCCACCCTTTTGCAGACTAAAAGAATGCTCTAAAGTTCTTCGGCCCTAACCGCGAACATTTTTATTCCCTCGCTCTTGAACTTTTTTTTGACACTGGCAATTACAGCCTTTGCAACAGGAAGTTCGCTGTCCTCTATGTAGCTTATAAGAACAAAATTTGTTTCGGGCCATGTAGTGGTTCCAAGCTTTCTGTCAGCACCGCCGCGCCCGTAAACAAGCGGAACAGTTGTATAAAGAATGTGCGGCAGATTTTCTTCAAGTGCACCCGTTATTTCTTCTTCTACCGATTTATTCGAAATTATTTCAATCCTGTACATTTTTTCTCCCTAAAATATCAGCCGGAATTTCAACTACAACACCGCTTTTTTCTGTCTTTTTTTCCTTCATGATAAGTGAATACAAAACAGGAATAAAGAACAGAGTAACAAATGTAGAACTCGTAAGTCCTCCTACTACGGCAACACCAATCGGCTGAACCATTCCGGCACTTCCGCTTGTGGCAAAGCACATAGGAATCATTCCAAGAATTGTCGTAAGAGTTGTCATGAGAACCGGGCGCAAACGGCTGCATCCTGCTTCAAGACATGCTTCCTTTTTCTTCATTCCGCGGTCAACCAGAAGGTTTGTGTAGTCAACAAGAATAATTCCGTTGTTAACGACTATTCCGACAAGCATAATAAGACCGATTGCACTCATCATCGAGATAGGCTGGTTTGTAAGCTTGTAAATTGCAACGACACCTATAATCAGGAACGGAATGGTTGTAAGGTTGATTATCGGAGCCTTAAAGCTTTCGTAAGTTGCAGCCATTACTCCGAATACCAGAATAATTGCCATAACGATAATCAGAAGATATGTCTTTGCCTGACTTTGCATGTCCTGCCATGAGCCTTCATAACTTACCGTTACGCCTTCGGGAATTACAAACGATTCTGCAATTCCGTCTTTAATCATATCTTCCACAACATTTGCATTCTTTTCAGAAATAATGTTTGCAGTTACGTGAACAATTCTTGTGCGGTTTTCATGAGAGATTGTTACAGGTCCAAGCCCCTTGACTACTTTTGCAAAGTTCGCAACGCTTACAAGACCGTTTGTTCCGGATACATAAATCTGTTCAAGGTCAATTACGTTACTTCTGTCTTCGGGACGCAACATTACGTATACAGTATAATCTTCGCCGTCCTGTCTGTAAACTGTGCTGGCAGTTCCTTCTATGCTGGCGTTTATTTCATTTGCAACAGTGTAAACGTTAACGCCAAAGTTGTAGGCACGCTGGCGGTCTATTTCTATTTCTACCTGCGGAAGTCCTTCGTTTGTGTCTATGGAAGGTTCGCCTATGTCAGGAATGCTGCTCATTACGTCAGACACTTTTTTTGCAACCTCAAGTGCATTGTCCAGACTGGAAGAACGGATTGCAATGTCAAGATCGTCTCCTGTCATCTGTCTGCCCATTCCCTGTCCAAACGAGAATGTTACATCGGTAAAGTCGGCAAAATGTTTTCTGAGCTTATTCTGAATTGTAACATCATTGTCTATCTGTTTGTCACTTTCGGGAAGCTGAATCTGAATGGAGCCGCTGTAAGACGAACCGCTTCTTCCGCCGGAACCTACAGTTGTAATAAGAGTTTTGTAACCTTCAATTTCGGACTCGATAATATGCTGGAACTGTTTTACAACTGCTGTAGTTTCGTCAAGCGTTGTTCCGACAGGAAGAGTCATTTTTACGGTAACGCTGTCATCGTGTCCTCCGGGCATCATGTTAATGCGCATAGTCGGAATAAGCATAAAGCTTGCAACAAGTGCCGTTGCACATACAATTACAGTTACTGCCCTGTGGTTAAGGGCGGCTTTAAGAATTTTTCTGTAAACGCGGTCAATTGCACTCTGGCATGAATTAAAGAATCCGTAGAGTTTGATAAGAAATTTATTTTTAACCGGCTTTTCGCTTCTATTCGTAAGCGGAAGAAAATGGCCAGCAAGAACAGGAACCAGAAAAATTGCAACAAAAAGACTGCTTACGAGAGCAATAACAATTGTAAAAATAATGCCCTTGAACATCTGTCCCATAAAGCCAAGATCTTTCATAAAAAGAAGGAAAGGAACAAATACGCAGATTGTCGTAAGGTTTCCCGAGATTACGGAACTTATCATTTCCTGGCTTCCAAGAATAGCTGCAATTCTTGGCTTGGCTCCCCTTGAGCGGTAGGAATAAATGTTGTCTATCATAACAATTGACGCATCAACAATCATTCCTACACCAAGAATAAGTCCGGTAAGGGTCATCATATTCAGTGTAATTCCAGCAAGGTTCATACACAGAAGTGTTATGATAATTGAAAGCGGAATTGAAATTGCAATAATAATTGTTGTCTTGAAAGAACACAGGAATATGTAAAGTATAATTACAGCAAGTACAAGTCCCTGCCAGGCGCTGTCCAAAAGCGTTGCAATTGTGTCACGTATTCCTTCAGTATCGTCACGGATTATTTCAAGAGAAATGTCTTCGGGAAGAGTGCGTTCAAGTTCGTCAATTTTTTGGTAAACTGCATCGGCTACAGTAACACTGTTTTCTCCGGACTGCTTTGTTATTGAAACATACACACCGGGAAGTCCGTTTATGTAAACTATGCTGGATGCATCTTTGTACCCCATGTAGGCGCGTCCAATGTCAGAAAGTTTTACATCATAGCCGTTTACTGTTTTTACAACAGTATTGCTTATTTCATCAATGTCAGAATATTCGCCGGTTGTTCTGATTGAATAGTCTGTTTTTCCTTCAGTAATTGTTCCGCCGCCGAGTTCTATATTCTGCTTGGCAAGGGTAGAAGAAACGCCGCTTAAAGTAAGGCCGTAAGCCTGAAGCCTGTTCTGGTCAAGTTCCACACGTACAATCTGTTCGCGGCCACCCATTGTATTTGCTTCACCTACACCGTTTGCCTGCTCAAGAACATCTACAATGTTGTCGTCCGCAATTTTTTTAAGTTCATCTACAGAACGGTTTCCGCGGACGGCAATGCGCATGATAGGCATACTGTTACTGTCCATTTTCATGATTGTAGGTGTAACATCGTCGGGAAGACTTCTTGTAACGCGGTCAAGTTTGTCACGCACGTCATTTGTAGCAATGTCCAAATCTGTTCCGTAGTTGAATTCAAGCGAAACAACACAACGTCCTTCAGAAGAACTCGAAGTAATATTCTTTAAATTGCTCAGACTTACAAGCGCATTTTCTATAGGTGTCGTAACTGATTTTTCTACTGACTCAGGGCCGGCGTTTGTATATGAAGCCATAACCATAAGATAAGGCATGTCAACATCAGGCATAAGGCTGATCGAAGTTCTGCTTAAGGTAAATATTCCGGTAAGGCCCAGAAGAATAAAAACCATCAGCGTAAGAATCGGGTGCCGGAGAGTCTTTTCACTAACCATTATTCTGCCTCCGTCTTTTGAATATCTTTAATCAAAGCGCCGTCGTAAAGAAGTCTTATTCCTTCTACAACAACACGCTCGCCTTCTTCTATTCCGGAAAGAACCTGAACCGTATTGTCTACGGAATGTCCCAGTGTTACTTCGCGCTTTGAAACTGTTGTTCCGTCTGATGATGCAACATACAGAATATTTGTTCCGTCAAGTTCAATAACTGCACTTTCGGGAACAGTAATATAACCTTCGTAAAGAATTGTGTTCAGCTTTACTTTTGCAAACATTCCTGCGTTTATTCTTTCATCTTTTTCATCAAAGACCATTATGATTTCTTTTGTGCGGCTTTTGGGGTCAACAACAGGTGAAATGTTAACCACGCTCGCGCTGAACACTGTGTCGGAGTAAGCTTCTACTGTTACATCTGCGTGAAGGCCTTTTTTAAGTGCAGCAACATAGCGTTCAGGAATCTTTGATGTAATCTGAAGGTTTTTTACATCGCCTATTACAGTCAGCGCAGTCGAAGTAGAAACCTTTGCTCCAACTTCAAGCGGAGTGGAAGAAATTGTTCCCGAGATAGGTGCATAAACCGGGCTGTTTGTAAACTGGGAACCAGGAACAGAAGGATCTACTTCTGCAATTACATCGCCCTTCTTTACATGGGAGCCGAGCGAAACATAAACTTTTGCAATCTTTCCGCCAATGTCGGGGTAAACTTCTACAGAATTGCGGCTTTCGATTTCACCGTTTGTAAGGACATAATCCTGCAGTGCGTTAAGATGAGCTGTCTGGGTTCTGACCGTAACAGCAGTCCTTTCTGACTGACCGCCGTTCATTCCTTTAAAATCGGAACCGGATTTTCCGACAACCTTAACATAGATAAATGTTCCCGCAAGAACAACAGCACAGACTGCAACAACAAATACGCTTTTTCTGATTTTCATTTTTCACATCCTATAAAAAAATCTATACAATTATTCAGCAAGTAATGTACCGAACGGAACTCCAAGCAGGTTTTCAAGATCAAGAACGGCGCACACAAGATTGTATGCTTCCGAAAGAAGATTGAGTTTTGACTCCAGCAGGTTGTCATGTGACGTCTGGAGTGTAAGCAGATCTTTTGTTCCATGATTATATGCATCTCTCGTCATATCGTAAGTAGACTGGGAAAGCTCAATTGAACTTCTGCGCATTTTCATGTTTGCAAGCGACTGGTTGATTTTGTTCATATAAGTTTGTGCGTCCACCCTGAATTCAGAACGTGCATTTTCAAGCTGGATTTCCAGGTCGGCAACAGTATCTTTTTTTGACGCAATTGACTGCGCGCCCGAAGACCACGGCAAAAATCCGTCAAGCGGAATTGAAGCACCCAGAGAAATACTTCCTGGTGAGTCAAAGGAAATTTCATCTTTTGCGCCGTTTGCATTTGTTGCGCTGTATGTGTAGGAAGCACTCAGCGACGGTCCCCACGCGGCAAGTCTTGAAGCGTTGACTGCATTCTGCGCAATTTCGAGCTGCTTTTCCAAAGATGCAATTGTGTAAGACTCAGGGGTAACGCCGGAAGCATCCACTTCTGTAACAGCCATTATTCTGTCAAAGCTTCCCGAAAGTTCAATCTGCGTGTCCTGCGGAATACCAATCACCTGTTTGAATTCTGCAAGCGCGTTATCAAGAGAAGTTTTGAGCGTGTCCAGTTCAAGCTGTTCATTCTGGTAGGTAACCTGCGCACTCAGAACATCAAGTTTTGACAAAGTGCCGCGGTTAAACTTTGAAAGGTTTGACTCGTACTGGCTCTTTGCAGTCTCAAGACTTTTTTGCTTGAGCTTTACATTTTCTTCCTGGTACAAAATTGAATAGAAGGATTTTCTAACCGCAAGTTCAACACTTCTTAAAGTTTCGTCATAAGTCATCTGCTGCTTTTCGTAATTAAGGCAGGCGTTTTTTACAGTAGTATAAATTGAAGGAGCAAGATTTACCTTTACCGACCCCGAAAGTGAAAGTGCATTTTTGTCGGAGTCCAAAGGCATTGTAACACTTGCACTTCCGTTGATTGTAGGGCTCACTGAATTCCACGAAGTTCCTGCCGCGCGTTCTGCCGAATCCAAAGAAATTCTTCCGCGTTTTACGGAAACATTTTCTTCAAGTGCTTTACTGACAGCTTCTTCTATTCCAAGTGCAACAGGTTGTGCAAAAACATTTGCTGCTGACAAAAACACAGCCAAAAACAAAACCGCTGATTTTTTCATAAATAATTCCTCTTTCTAGAAAACCGACATTCTCTTCTATAATACAATAGTATAATAAACCCGTCACAGGAAAATTACTGTTATTATAGTAAAATTTTCTGTTAAACGGGTAAATTTTACGTTAGATTTATTTCTTTTCAAAAGATGCTTAAGTTTCGCATAAGATTCAGAATACGCAAATATACGTGCACGAATGCCGTGTAATGCCGCAGTACGTTGAATTTTATGTAAAAAAAATGTAAACTAAAAGAACTATGGATTTAATCAAGAAACTCGAAGACCTTTCAAAGCGCTATTCAGAAGTAACCGAAATGGTTGCAGATCCTGACCTTATAAAAGACCAGACCAAATATCAAAATGTAACTAATGTGTTCAAAGAACTTGAAGAAAAAAGAAATGAATTCTTTACAAAGTTACCTGAAAACTTAAGCAAGTTTGCACCCGAAAATAAAAAGCTTGAAGGTAATATGAATGTAGAATTATTAAAACAAGCTATGATTGAACTTCAAAAAAGAATGGATTATCAAAAACCTGTTTCAACAAGAATTACAAAAAGAGAAATAAGTGTTGAAGATAGAAAAAATTATATCCGTACAGTACTTGAAAAAAGAAAACATGTTAAATTTACAGATCTATTCGAAGAATATACCAAGGAAATGGTTGTAGCAACATTTTTATCTATTTTAGACATGTGTAAATTACAAGAAATAACCCTAAAACAAGATAATAATTTTGATGAAATATATATAGAAAGAGTGAGTGTATGAACAAAGAAGCAGTATTAGAAGGACTTTTATTTGTGGTGGGTGATGAAGGTATTACCTTAGATAATATTTGTGAAATATTAGAAATAAATAAAAATGGATTTATATACACA